>Ga0335083_10000554_pt1 | contig 55768 bp, 51 predicted proteins | sample Lox_Sample_42_FD_206716 | JGI IMG/M metagenome (GOLD analysis project Ga0335083, IMG submission 206716) | Soil microbial communities from Loxahatchee National Wildlife Refuge, Florida, United States - Lox_Sample_4.2 | ecosystem: Environmental > Terrestrial > Soil > Wetlands | place: USA...
GCAGCCCGTCTCGCTTGGCCGAGACGATCGAGACGCTCGGAGTCGGCATCGAACGGATGGCGAGTCTGATCGACCGCCTGCTAGCTTCGATAGAGAAGCTGGACGGTAATGTCGACTACGCTCGAGCCGATTGGCCGGATCGCAGACTGCGTGCCCGGCAACCGCCGGGCCAGCTGATTTACCGGGAAATCTGAATCTACCTGCGAGGTAATGCCCCATGGGTGAGATCGTGAATTTGATGCCGCGCCAGAAGCGCATCGCGCTGATCGCGCACGACAATTGCAAGCAAGAAATGCTCGAGTGGGCCCGATTCAACCGGGGCACGCTGGCGACGCACGAGCTGTACGCGACCGGGACGACCGGCGCGCTGCTCGCGAATGAGCTCGGGCTCGAGGTCAACAGGTTCCTCAGCGGACCTCGCGGCGGCGATCAACAGGTCGGCGCCGCGATCGCCGAGGGGAGGATCGACTTCCTGATCTTCTTCTGGGATCCGCTCGAGCCGCAGCCGCACGACGTCGACGTGAAGGCGCTGCTCCGGATCGCCGTGGTCTACAACGTCCCGACCGCCTGCAACCGCGCGACCGCCGACTTCGTCCTGTCGAGTCCGCTCACGGGCGAGGAGTACCGGCGACCGGAACCTGTGTACCCCGAGGTCGACCCCTCCGAGCGCCTGGTCACGCTCGCGGTCAACGACGCCGCGGTGTAGCCGGGCGGTCGGCATGGCCGGCCTGCGCGCCCGCGACGCCGGTGCCGCAGTAGAGTCGCGACGGGTGCCCGCAGGCTCCGACAGTATTTCCGTAGTCGACCGGTCGGTCGTGACCGCCTCCGGCCGAGAGCTGCTCGTCCAGGAAGGTGGTGACCCCGAGGGGCGTGCGGTGCTCGTTCAGCTCGGGACTCCGGGGTCGCGAGTCCTGTACGGGCGTCATCTCGTCGACGCGATCGAGCGAGGGATCCGCTTGATCTCCTACGACCGGCCGGGGTACGGCGGATCCACTCCGCACCCCGGACGCTCGGTGGCTGACTGTGCGCAGGACACCCGCGCGGTGATCGACGCGTTGGGAGTCGACCGGTTCGCAGTCTGGGGCGTCTCCGGCGGTGGCCCGCACGCTCTGGCCTGCGCGGGCCTGCTCTCCGACCGCGTCGTCGCGGCGGCGACGCTCGCCTCGCCGGCGCCGTTCGACGCCGACGGGCTGGACTGGTGGGCCGACACCGGGCAGGAGAACATCGACGACGACCTGCTGGTCCTGAATGACCCCGAAGCCGCGCGAGCCAAGCTAGCCAAGGACCGCGCCGAGCTTTTCGACCCAAGCGAGCCCGACCTCGCTGAGGCGCACCCGACGTTGTTCTCGCCGGCCGACGCGGCGGTGCTGACCGACGAGCTGGGCGAGTACCTCAAGCGCCGCAACCGGACGGGCCTGATGCCGGGCATCGAAGGCGTCTGGGAGGACAGCGTGGCGATGCTGAAGCCGTGGGGATTCGCGGTCGACGCGATCCAGGTCCCGGTCATGGTCTGGCACGGCCGGCATGACTGGATGGTGCCTTTCCAGCATGGCAAATGGCTGACGCGGCGTCTGCCGAACGCCGAACCCCGACTGAGCGACGACGACGGCCACCTGACGTTGGTGCAGAACCGGGTTCCCGCCGTGCACGCCTGGCTGGTCGCCCACTTCTGAAGCGTGTCGCGCCACCGTCCTGCGCTGCTCGTACCTGCCTCGGCGATCGTATGCCTGGCGCTCGGGATGACTGCGCTAGAAGGATCGGCGCGCGCCGCGAGCCCGTTCCCGAGCGGCGGTGGCGCTCCCACCGGTACGTCAAACCCGTTGCTCGCGGCGGTCCCATACATGGGGTGGAACACCTACTACGGCGTCGGCGGGATCTTCGATGAGCAGACGATCGTCTCGGTGGCCAAGTCACTGCTGGATCGTGGCCTCGCCCGGGCCGGCTACCGGATCGTCTGGCTCGACTTCGGCTGGGCGACCGGCAAGCGGAACCAACTCGGCGAGCTCGTGGTCGATCGGCACCAGTGGCCGCACGGCCTGCGGTGGCTGACCGGTTGGCTGCACCGTCACGGGCTGCTCGCGGGGATCTACACCGATGCGGGCAGGAGCGGATGTCACGACCAGGGCGTCGGATCCCTCGGTCACTACCAGCAGGACGTCGACAGCTTCGCCACCTGGGGGTTCGACGCCGTCAAGGTCGACTTCTGTGGCGCCGGGCAGGCCGGGCTCGTGCCGAAGCCCGCGTACAACCGCTTCGCAACGGCGCTCGCTGACAACTCGAGCCACCGAAGGATGCTCCTGAACGTATGCAACTTCTGGGTGCCGGGACAGATCAACGGCACGCTCCCAACGTACGCGAACTCCGCCTACGCGAGCTACCGGTGGGCGCCCCGGATCGCACAGAGCTGGCGCACCGATACCGACATCGGTTTCACGCGCGACATCAAGTTCGTGAACGTGCTGCGCAACCTCGACCACGACGCCTCCCATCCGACCGCGGCCGGACCCGGGCACTGGAACGATCCGGACTACCTCGGGCCCGAGCTGGGCATGACCACCGCCGAGGCGCAGGCTCAGTTCTCGATGTGGGCGATCGTCGCAGCGCCGCTGATTCTCGGGAGCGACCCTCGCGAGCTGTCGCCCGACGCGATCCAGATGCTCGAGAACCGGCAGGTGATCGCGATCGACCAGGATCCGCTCGGGATCCAGGGCGCGGTCGTCGAGCAGGAGGGCTCCGGGCAGGCCTGGAGCAAGCCGCTCAGCGGCGAGCGGGCCGCGGTCGCGCTGCTGAACCGCGGAACCGTGGCGATGCGGATCACCACCACCGCCAGCAAGGCCGGGCTGCGCTCGGCGGCGAGCTACACGACGCACGATGTGTGGGCGGGGACGACCGAGACGACGAGCGGTGAGATCAGCGCGGTCGTCCCGCCCGACAGCGTCGCCCTGTACCTGGTGACACCCGTGCAGAGCTGATCGGGCGCTCTACGCGGCGTTCGCGGCGGCCTGTCCGGGGTTCTCGCAGTCTGGGTTTTCGGAGTCGTGCTCCGTGTCGGTGACATGTACCGGCACCGGCGCGTCGGTCCACTCGCCCCAGACGATCTTCGAGGCCTTCACCTGGTAGCGGTACACCGTGCCCTCGTCGTTGACCATGTAAGTGTCGACATCGCCCGCCCGGTTGTGCAGGATCAGCCGCTGACCGCTCTCCGCGAGGCGCGCGAGCGCCTTGATGTTCGGGACGTCGACTGGCGGCCAGCCGAGGTCCTCGCCGGCGACGATCGGCACGATCAGGTGCCCGTACTTAGCCTGGATCTGCACGCTCTCCTCGAACGGCTCGCCGCGCTTGCGCAGAAACGCGTACACGGCGAGTCCGGCCGAGAGGAGTAGACCGACGAGAGCGAGCCAGCGAACAGTGGCGACCTGGGGGGAGATTCCGAGGACGGTGATCGTGCTTGGTGCGGTCGAGGGGGTCCCGACACCAGAGCTCTGGCTCGGAGCCAGGTCGCCCGACGACCCGCCCGAGCCCGGACTGCTGACAGCCGATGAACTGCCTGAAGTCCCCGAAGCGCCGTTTGACACCAGTTGCGCAGTGCCGAGCGTGAAGTTCATCGATGGGGCAAAGCTCTGATTGAGCGGGTGGCCACCCAACGTGCCGGTGACGTGCACCACAGGCTCGACCGCGAGCGTGTAGCCGTTGCTCGGCAGGCCGGTGAGGGCCCCGACCTTGTTGAGCAGAGACTCGATCTGACGGATGTCCAGAGTCACCACTGTGCTGGTGTGGTCGCCGGTGAAGCGCGTCGGCGGCGTGAGCACGATCGCGCGGCTCCATCCGCTCTGGCCGGTGAGCCGAAGGCGGATCGACTCGGTGCCGGCGACATCGTGCTGCGCAGCGGTCGCAAAGGTGTAACTGACGTGGACGCCGACCTGGTGCACGAGCGAGAGGAAGATCGGATCGCCCGTGTGGATCGCGCCAGTGGGATAGACGGGGCCGGAGGGAGCGTGCGCGCTGTACCCAAAGGTGACCTGTTGCGTGTAGGGCGTCGTCACCGTCGTTGGCTTGCCGGTCGGGCGGGTGAAGGCGACCACCGCGACCGCGACGAACACCGCGGCGGCGATTGCCGATGCGGTGAGCAGCGCTCCGAAGTTGAAGGAGCGCGCGCCGCCTTGATCTCGAGCGTTGTTCACGGTGAGGAACCCTGGGTAGGCAGATCTAGTTGGCTGTTTGCGGTGACGCCTACGCCGGCGCCGGGTTTTTTCGGCCCCGAACACGAAGGCGAGGCCGAGGATCGCAATCAGCGCAGCGATCGCGATGGGCGTGTGCACCATCGCGAGGGCCACGCCGCCGCGGGGAATGTGCAGCCACAGCTTGCCGATCAGGACCGCGCGCGGTACCGCGCGGGGATCGATGAAGTCGTTGTTGTCGCCCTTGAAGACATAGAGGCTCCCTTGCCTGGCGACAATCCGATGCAGCACCACCGTGTGCAGCAGGTTGCTGCGGTATGCGACGATCTCGCCGACCCTGTAGCTCGCCGCCGGCCTGACGATCGCCAGGTCGCCGGTGTGGAACCGCGGCTCCATGCTGATTCCGTGGGTCTCCACATATGTGGTCGACCCGCCGATCCGCGGGGGAGCCAGATACCACCACGCCAGCGCCGCGAAGGCGATGATCGCGACGGTCACGAGGCCGGAGCGCAGTCGAGGTCGCGTCACGGTTGCCGTTCATGTCGCTGTGCCGGCAGAAAGCGGTGGGGGAGAGCCGGGCGCAATGCCCCGTGCTCTCCCCCTCCAGCTCAGCCGATAGCGTGTGTTACGGGTTGGTGGTCACTCCGCTGACGTTGCCGGTCTTGTCGGTGACCGACGCGTCGAAGTAAGCCGCCTGGGTGACAGGCACGCCGGCGGGGCCGAACGTGGTCGAGCCGGCGAAATCGCAATGCGAGTCGTAGTCGGCCGAGTAGGTGCCGCTGCCGACCGTGGAGCTCGGCGCGCTGCACCCGATCAGCTGGGCGTCGGTCGACGTGTCTCCGAACCCTGCGTCGACGGTATTCGCCGACTGGCTCGTCGTGAAGTACACGTCGGCCGACGTCACGAACTGACCATCCGAGCTCAGCGTGTAGCTGACGCCAGCGGCCGTCGCGCCCTTGATCGCCGTCCCGCCGAAGGCGGCGGTGTTCGTGTTGTCGGACGGGAATGAGGCGATGGCCGTCGTAAAGGCGGCGCCACCGGCTGCGAGAACGCCGATCGCCAGAATGGCGATAAGCGCGCGCTTCTTGTTGCGCATCATTAGTAGTGACCTCCTGGGTCTCCGATTTGCCCCGCTGACCGGTCGGTCATTACTAATCGCTTCGCATCCGTGGACAGCGGTTTCCTGTCCAACGTCATCGTCCATGTAGCGAATGGCCTTTATCCGTAGTAACTGCGGATAGGACGTACGGCTTTACCGCCTACCGCGCTGACGGCCGGCGTGCTAGACGAGGTTTTGGTAGCTATTTGAGGTCCGCGCGGCGGCTGCGCGTGCGGGCCAGCGCGACCCCCGCGAGGCACAGCGCCCCACCGGGGAAGACGAGCGCCGGTGGGACCTCGCCGAGGAACGCCAACCCGAACAGAAGCGCGAGCGGCGGCACGAGATATGTCGTCGAGCCCATTCGGCCCGCGGTCGTGCGGGCCAGCGCATACGCCCAGAGGACGAAGCCGAGGGCGGTGGGGGCGACGCCGAGATAGACCATCCAGGCGATCGTCGCGCCGCCGGCGTGGCCGATCCCGTGCACGAGCGAGCCGGCGTAGGGGAGGCAGCTGATCGCGCCGATCGTGCACGCAAGCCAGGTGACCGACAGCGGTGAGGCGTGGCGGAGCACGGGCTTCTGCGCGACCACGCCACCGGCGTAGGCAGCCGCGGCGATGAGACACAGGACGGCGCCCCAGCTGTCCTGTAACCCGTGACTCGAGGTGGCCACACCGATCACGACGGCACCGGCGAACGACACGAGGCAGCCCGCGAGCAGCCGGGGCGGGAACCCTTCGTGCAGGATCACGCCGGCGAGGATCGCGATGAGGATCGGGCCGACGTTGACGAGCATCGCCGCGGTTCCGGCGTCGACGCGCTGCTCGGCGGCGTTGAGCGCGACGTTGTAGACGCCGAACCAGAGGACGCCGCACACGACGATGCCGGCCAGCTCGCGGCGCCCCGGAAGCGGTGCGCGGCGCGCGAGCACCAGGATCCCGAGCGCGGCGCTTCCCACGAGCAACCGTCCGAGCGCGAGCGCGCCCGCCGACAGCTCGCGGTCGGCAAACCGGATCGCCACGAACGCCGAGGCCCACACGCACACCATCACGGCGACCGCGCCGATCACGGTGGCGCGGTCACGAGAGACGCGAGAGCGAGCGGGAGCGACGACGGCCATAACGAGATAGAACGGTACGAGCCGCCGTCCTGTGAGATCGCCCGAGGAGTTCGCGACGGCATACTGGAATCTCACATGGCGGCCCATTCCAGTCCCGAGACGATCCACGAGCTCCTTACCGGAACGCACACCTGGGCGGTGGTCGGCTGTTCGCCCGATCCGCGGCGGGACTCATATCGCATCGCCCATCTGCTCCAGAGCCGCGGGTTCCGGGTCATCCCGGTGAATCCCAACGCGGACGAGGTGCTCGGGGAACGTTCCTACGCGCGCCTCGCCGACGTCCCCGCGAGCGAGGGCGTCGAGGTCGTGGACATCTTCCGCCGTGCCGACCTCGCCGGAGCCCACGTCGACGAGGCCATCGCCACCGGCGCCGGCGCCGTGTGGATGCAGCTCGGGGTGATCGACGAGGCCGCGGCCGAGCGTGCGCTCGAGGCGGGGCTGCAGGTCGTGATGAACCGGTGTCCGGCGATCGAGCTTCCGAGACTCGCCGCGTGAAACGGGGGACCGAGCTCGCGCGCGGCGGCCTGCCGGCGATCGATCGCGCCACGATTCACCCGTTCGTCGACGCGACGCCCGGCCCGTTCTTCTACCAGCGGACGGCGCATCCGGTCGGCGCCGAGGCCGAGCAGCTGCTGGGCGAACTCGAGGGCGGCCACGCGCTCCTGTTCGCTTCGGGGTCGGGCGCCACGACGGCGCTCCTGCTGGCGATGCTGAAACCCGGGTCGACGGTCGCGATCGCTGCCGGCGGCTACTACGGGACGGTCGGGCTGATGCGCGAACTGTCGCGTTGGGGGATCGACGTCGAGGAGTTCGACCAGACCGGCGAGCCACCCGTCGCTGACCTGGTGTGGCTCGAGCCGTGCTCGAACCCGATGATGACGTTTCCCGATCTCGACGTCGCGATCGGGCGGGCGCAGGCGTCCGGCGCGGTGGTCGTCGTCGACAACACAGTCCTGAGCCCGGTCCTCCTGCGGCCGCTCGAGCACGGCGCTGACTTCGTGTTGCACAGCGGCACGAAGATCCTGGCCGGCCACCACGACGCGTTGATCGGCGTCGTGACCTGCGCGCGCGCCGAGGATCACGCGCGTCTGGCTGCGTTCCGTACCACCGCGGGGATCGTCGCCGCGCCCGACCCGGCGTGGCTGATGCTACGCGGGATGAAGACCCTAGCGCTCCGGGTGCCGCGCCAATCCGCGACCGCGCTCGAGCTCGCGCGCCGGCTCGCGGATCACCCGGCCGTCGAGCGCGTGCGCTACCCGGGGCTTGGAGATCCGATCGCGGCGCGGTACGTCGACAAGTTCGGGCCGCTGCTGTCGTTCGACGTCCCCGACGGGGAGGCCGCGCAAAAGGTCGAGCGCTCGCTGCGGCTGATCGAGAATGCCACGAGCCTCGGCGGCGTCGCCTCGACGCTGGAGGCTAGGTCGCGATGGGAGCCCGAGCGTGTCCCGCCCGGCCTGCTCCGACTCAGTGTGGGCCTCGAGGACCCCGAGGACCTCTGGGCCGACCTGGCCCAGGCGCTCGACGGCTAACGGTTCACGGGCCGGGCAGCACCGCTACCCTGCCGAACTTCATGAGGATCGTCTACACGCTCACCGACGAGGCGCCGGCGCTGGCCACGGCGTCGCTGCTCCCGATCGTGCGGGCGTTCGCCGGCGCGGCCGAGATCGAGGTCGAGGTCCGAGACATCTCGCTGGCCGGGCGGATCCTCGCCCAGTTCCCCGACGCGCTCGATGAGCAGCAGCAGGTCGGCGACGCGCTGACCGAGCTAGGCGAACTGGCCGAGACGCCCGAGGCCAACATCATCAAGCTGCCGAACATCAGCGCATCGGTGCCTCAGTTGAAGGCCGCGATCGAGGAGCTCCAGGGCAAGGGATACGCGATCCCCGACTATCCGGAGGAGCCCGCCGACGACGAGCAGCGCGAGGTGCGCAGGCGCTACGACAAGGTTAAGGGAAGCGCGGTCAACCCGGTCCTACGCCAGGGGAACTCCGATCGACGCGCCCCCGCCTCGGTCAAGGAGCACGCCCGCCAGCACCCGCATTCGATGGGCAAGTGGTCGTCGGATTCCCGGTCGCACGTCTCGACGATGGCAGCTGACGACTTCCGGTCAACCGAGCGATCGGTGACCGTTGCGCACGAGGGCAGCGTCCGGATCGAGCACCTCGATTCAGACGGGAACGTGACCGTGCTCAAGGATGAGACGCCGGTCAAAGCCGGCGAAGTCCTCGATGCCGCGGTCATGCGCCGTGCCGCGCTCCAGGCCTTTCTGGCGGAACAGCTCGCCGACGCGAAGGACCGGGGCGTCCTGTGGTCAGTTCATCTGAAAACCACGATGATGCGGGTGTCGGACCCGATCATCTTCGGCCACGCCGTGCGTGCGTACTTCGCCGACGTGTTCGACGAGCACGGCGAGGCGCTGAAGTCCGCCGGCGTGAACCCCAACGACGGGGTGGCGGCGATGCTCAGGGCGATCGAAGGCCTGCCCGCCGAGCAGCGCGCGGCGATCGAGCGGGCGATCGATGCCGCGTACGAGAGCGGGCCGCCGCTCGCGATGGTCGATTCCGCCCGGAGGATCACCAACCTCCACGCCCCCAGCGACATCATCATCGACGCGTCGATGCCCGCCGCGATCCGCGCCTCGGGCCAGATGTGGAATCGAGACGGCGAGCAGCAGGACGCGAAGTTCGTGATCCCCGATCACTCCTACGCGGAGCTGTACGCCGAGACCGTCGAGGACTGCCGTCGGCACGGCGCGTTCGACCCGGCGAAGATGGGGAGCACGCCCAACATAGGGCTGATGGCCCAGGCCGCCGAGGAGTACGGGTCCCACGACAAGACGTTTGAGATTGCGGAGACCGGGCTTGTCCGGGTCATACGCACTGATGACGGTGAAGCGCTTCTGGAGCATGCGGTCTCCGTTGGGGACGTCTGGCGCATGTGTCAGACCAAAGACGCACCAATTCAAGATTGGGTGCGGCTGGCCGTCGCGCGCGCCCGTGAAACAGGAACCCCCGCGGTGTTCTGGCTGGACGAGAATCGGGCCCACGATGCCGAGCTGTTGCGCAAGGTACGGCCGGCACTCGAGCAGCTCGACCCCGACGGCGTGCAGATCGAGATCCTCGATGTCGCCGCGGCCGCCAGGTTCACACTCGAGCGCGCCCGGGGCGGCAAGGACACGATCTCGGTCACCGGCAACGTGCTCCGCGACTACCTCACCGACCTGTTCCCGATCCTCGAGCTCGGCACGAGCGCCAAGATGCTGTCGATCGTGCCGCTGATGAAGGGCGGCGGTCTGTTCGAGACCGGCGCCGGGGGATCAGCGCCCAAGCACGTCCAGCAGTTCCTCGAACAGAACCATCTGCGCTGGGATTCGCTCGGGGAGTTTCTCGCGCTCGGCCCGTCGCTCGAGCTGCTGGCGGAGCATGACCAAAACCCGCGCGCCAAGCTGCTGGCGGACACCCTCGACCGCGCGATCGGGCGCCTGCTCGAGGAGGATCGATCGCCGTCGCGGGACGTCGGCGAGCTCGACAACCGCGGCACCCACTTCTACCTGACGCTGTACTGGGCAACGGAACTCGCCGAGCAGAGCGACGACGCCGACCTCGCAGATCGGTTCCGGCCGCTCGCCGACCAGCTCGCCGCCAATGAAGACAAGATCGTCGGCGAGCTCGAAGCGGTCCAGGGCTCCTCCGTCGAAATCGACGGGTACTACCGCCCGGACATCGACAAGGTCGTGGCCGCGATGCGCCCGAGCGCGACCCTGAACGACGCGCTCGACGCGCTCTAATACGGTCAGGGTCCCGCGAGCCGCAAGCGCGCCGTGGGCGAGCCGCCGTTTTGCTCGGGCGCCGGCGCGCGGGCGAACGACAGGTAGCGCTTGACGCCCGTGAGCTCTAACAGCCGACGGACCTGGGGCGATCCGGCGGTCAGGGTCAGGCGGCCGCGGTTGTCGTCCGAGATCGAGAATTGGAGGAGGACGTGCACGCCGGCCGAATCCATGAAGCTCACGCGATCGAGGTCGACGATGATCGCGCTCGCGTTGGTGGCCCCGGCGATGGCGAGCGATTCCTCGAACAGCGACGCCGCGGACAGGTCGACCTCGCCCTTGACGGAGACGATCACCAGTTCGTCGTACTCGACGATGTCTATGTCTATGTTCGTGAAGTGCTCGTCCATCGACGAGCGCGCACCCGCAGTCCCGGCGTCCCGACCCGGCCCGGCGCGCGCAGGCGGAGCTGCCTCCGCGGAGGCCCTCCACAGGAGAATCAACGGACGACCGTGGAGTTTCTCTCGCGTGTTAACGCGCGGTGTCCCGGGCGCTCTGATCGCGCATCCGGCGGGCCGTCTCGGCGAGTTCGCCGACGAGCGGCGTGATCGCTCCCTGCGGCCATACCAGGGTCAGGACGGCGGGGTCGGCGTCGACCAGCGGGATCGCCCTGATCCCGAGGTATGCGAACGGGACGGCGACGAGTTCAGGGACCGTCGTGATCGCGCGGCCCGAGGCGACGATCGACGCGACCTCCTCGGGCGTGATGGCGACGTCCTCGGTCCTGCGTGCCGGCGCGCCGCGGTACGCGTCCAGCCCCCAGTGGCCGAGCCATACCGGGTCGCACCAGTCCACGACCCCGGGGAACGTCTCGTCGAGCACCTCGGCGACCGACAGCTCGCGGCGGTCGGCAAGCGGATGGGTCTCGGTCATGGCCACGACCAGCGGGCTCGTGCGGATCGCCTGGCTGGCCAGCCCCGGAGAGCTCGGCGCAAACCAGATAAGCGCCGCATCGGAGTCGCCCATCCACGCGCGGGCGTCGAGCGTGGGATATCCCAGCTGGCGCCACTCGATCGTGACGTCGGGGTGCTCAGCCATGAACAGCGACACGAGGTCGCCGGCCATCATCGGCGGCGTCATCGCCATGAACCCCGCGTGGAGCCGGCCCTTCTGCCCTCGCGCCCAGGACCGGGCAGTGGCGCGCACCTCCTCGGCGGCGGCGAGCGTTGCCTCCGCCTTCTCCAGGAACGCCTCGCCCGCTGGCGTCACCGTCACCCCGCGAGGATTGCGCTCGAGCAGCCTCACCCCGACCTGCGCCTCGAGCCGCGCGATCGCCTGGGAGAGGGCCGGCTGCGCCAGCTGTAGTCGACGGGCCGCGCGGGTCATCTGACCCTCATGCACCACGGCCACGAAGTAGCGCAGCTGCCTGAGGTCGAGGTCGGTCAGCTACCCAACTCGAGCGTCCGCGGGGCTCGCCTCTGCCATAAGCAGCGGTTATAGCACGCCGGAATGAACGTATTTGACTAAGCCAAAACCCTCTGGAACCATCGAATCAGCCATACGTTCGAGGTATCGGGGGCTTGGTATGGGACCGGCTCGGAGCCGCGAGTCGGCCGCGTGAGCGCCTGGGGCGGTGCGATCTCGGCCGGCTCGCGTTCTGCGCGCACGCCGGCGGCCGATCGAGCGTCAGCGAGTCGACTCCGCGCGTGCGGGGTCCCTCACCGGCCGTGGCGCCGGCGGTCTACGGCCGGCGTTCGCCTACCAGGCCTGGGTACGCGCGCAGTGCGGGCAGCCGACCGAGGTCGTGACCAGCGCTTCGAATGCGTAGCCGCATTCGCACGTATACAGGGCACGGTCCTCGGAAGGGCCGCCGTGGCGTCGTTCGTGTGGAGTGCCGTCGCCGTGGTGCGCAGAAGCGCTCGAGTGCGCCGCCGCCGCATGGCCGCCGCGCACCCGCCGGTGCCACCTCATGGTGCCTTTATTTGGTTTCGGTTTTACCAACATCTTCAGCTAATAACTCTTCTCTGCGGCAATGGTTTCTCGCTTAAGAGCAACATGGCCGCCCTCTAATACGAACTTAATCGGCAGGTACCTCGTGGCCGTGAGCGACGAGGAGATCGACGGGCGGGGTATGGGAGAATCAGCCCAGGCATGGATCCAAGCCGCAAGCGCGCCATCCGCCTAACCGTCGCCCTGACCGCCGCCGTTCTGCTCGCGTCGGCGCTCGTCTACGTGAGCTTCACCGCCGGGAACAAGGAGTTCACAGCCTCCCAACTGCTGACCAAGGGCAAGGCCGGGCAGACCTACGAGCTCGCCGGCACCGTGCTCAGCGGCTCGGTACAGCGCGACGGCACCACGCTGCTGTTCCGGATCCGCGATCCCAAGCTGCCGGTGTCGGTTCCGGTCAGCTACAAAGGGATCGTGCCCGACCCGTTCGCGGCCGGGCGGGCGGTGATGGTCGCGGTGGAGAAAGGCGCCGCGGGGACCACTTACATCGGCCAGGGGAACTCGCTCACGACCAAGTGCCCGTCGAAATACCAGGCGGCGGCCGCGTCGTAGCGATGGTTCCGGCTGGAGTGAGGCTCTACTGAGATGGCGCTGATCGGTCGCGCGCTGCTCCTGATCGCGCTCGGCACCGCCGGGTTCGGCATCTGGGCTTCGATCTACGGTGTCCGCAACGGCCGCCGCGAGTGGGTCGACGCCGGGCGCCGGTCCGTATACGCGCTGGCGGCGCTGGCCACGATCGCGTTCGTGATCCTCGAGGACGCCTTCTGGCGCAACGACTTCTCGTTCAATGTCGTCGCGAACCACTCCTCGACGACGACTCCGGCGTTCTACAAGCTCGCGGCGGCCTGGTCCTCGCAGGAGGGCTCGCTACTGCTGTGGGTATTCCTGCTGTCGCTGTGGTCGAGCCTGATGCTGTTCCTGGTCCGCAAGCGCGCCCGGGAGGTCACGCCGTACGCAACCGCCGTGCTGTTGGGCTTCGCCGCGTTCTTCACGTCGCTGGCGGCGTTCTGGGCCAACCCGTTCTCGACCAGCTCAACCCCGCCCAGCGAGGGCGCCGGGCTCGACCCCCTGCTGCTGCACCCGACGATGATGATCCACCCGCCGATGCTGTACTCGGGGTACACGCTGCTGACGATCCCGTTTGCGTTCGCGGTCGGCGCGCTGGTCACGGGGAGACTCGGCGCGGAATGGATCTCGCTCACCCGCCGGTTTGCGCTCGCCGCCTGGCTGTTTCTCGGCATCGGAATCCTGCTCGGCGCGCTGTGGTCCTACACCGAGCTCGGCTGGGGCGGCTACTGGGCCTGGGACCCGGTCGAGAACGCGGCGTTGATGCCGTGGCTCTGCATCACGGCGTTCATCCACTCGATCATGATCCAGGAGAAGCGGGGGATGCTGAAGGTCTGGAATGTCTCGCTGGTCCTGGGCGCGGGCACGCTGTCGATCCTCGGGACGTTCCTGGTGCGCTCGGGGATCCTCGACTCGATCCATGCGTTCGGCGCTTCGACGCTCGGCATCCCGTTCGTGATCCTGATCGCGGTGATGGTGATGGGCTCGATCGGGCTGATCCTGTGGCGGCGCGAGGAGCTCCGCTCCGACGCCCGGCTCGAGTCGCTCCTGTCGCGCGAGGCGGTGTTCCTGTTCCAGAACCTGGTACTGGTGGGGATGGTGTTCGTGATCTTCTGGGTCACGTTCTTCCCGCTGATCTCGCAGGCGCTGACCGGGACCAAGGTGTCGGTCGGACCGCCGGCGTTCCGCCCGTTCATCGTGCCTTTGGCGCTGATCCTCGTGGCGCTCTCGGGAATCGGCCCGATCATCGCGTGGCGGCGGGTGACCGTCGCGAACCTGCGCCGGAACTTCGCGCTTCCGGTCGCCGCGGGGCTCGTCACGTTGTTCGTGCTGCTGTTCTTGCCAGGGGGTCCGAGGTCGCGGCCGTTCGCATTGATCATGTTCGCGCTCGCCGCGTTCGTGCTGACCTCGGTGGCGCAGGAGCTGTGGCGCGGCGTCGCTGCGCGCCGCGCGATGACCCACGACCCCGTGCCGGTGGCGCTGGTGGGGCTGGTTCGCCGCAACCGCCGGCGGTACGGCGGCTACACCGTGCATGCCGGGCTCGCGGTGCTGCTAGTTGGCGTGGCGGCGTCCTCGTCGTTCCAGCACTCGAACGACGTGATCCTGAAACCGGGACAGTCGGCGAGCGTCGACGGCTACGCGATCCGCTACGTCCGGCCGGTCGAGACCATCTCTTCGCAGAAGATCGGCTTTGGCGCCGTGCTCGACGTCACCAAGGGCGGCAAGCACGTGACGACGGTCACGACCGTTCGCAACTTCTATCCCTCGCAGAACCCCAACGACGGCCTCATCGGCAAGTTCTTCGACACCTCGAATGCCGACAGCGAGGTCGGGCTCGACCAGAACCTGCGCAGGAACATCTGGACCGTGATCAATGCCCAGCCGACGCCGCTCGCGTCGCTGATCAACAAGGGCAACAACGTGTTCGCCGCCTACGCGCCCCAGGTGATGACGAAGGCGGCGAAGCTGCCGCCTGCCCAGGCGCAGGCCGCGATGAACACGTTGTGGGAGTACCGGGACGCGGCGGTGAGCGAGATCGCGCACCGGTTCGTCACTAATCCGTGGCCGACCGAGTTCCTGCTGATCGTCGCCCCGCTCGTGAGCTGGATCTGGATCGGCGCGCTGATCATCGGCCTCGGCGGGTTGATCGCGCTGTGGCCGGTGCCGTCGTTCGCCCGCCGGCGCGCCCAAGCGCCGTCACCGGCGCGGCCGCCGGCCCCGCCTTCCCCGCCGGCGACTCCGCCGCGCCTCCCAGTCCGCGAGCCGGTGTGACATGCAGTACCTGTTCGTGTTCGTGGTGCTGGCGGGGGTGTTGCTGTTCGTGACGGCGCCGCTCCGCCGCGCTTCCTCGGCCGAACCGAGCCTGGCCGACGCCAACCTGGCCGAGCTCGAGGCGGCGCGCGAGGCCAAGTACCGAGAGCTCAGCGACGCCGACCTCGACCACCGCACCGGGAAGCTCTCCGATGACGATTACGAGGAGATCGACCGGACCCTGCGGGGCGAGGCGATCACGATCATGCACGACATCGACCGCGCTACCATCGACCCGCAATGAGCACCGTCCTCGGAGTCGTCCAGGTCTTCCTCTGCGTCGTCCTCGTGTTCCTGATCCTGATGCATTCGGGCAAGGACGCCGGGCTGTCCGGCGCGTTCGGCGTCGGGACTGGCGCGGGCCCGTTCGGCGGCGGGTCGCTCGTCGAGCGGAACCTGAACCGGTGGACGGTCGGGTTCGCGATCGCGTTCGTCGTGAACACGATCATCCTGATCAAGATTTCCTAGCGGGTTCTGGGGCCAGGCTTCGCCTGGCGTCCGTGGGACCGGGCGGCCGGGCGTCCATGCCCGTCCGGGGGATCGCGTCCGGCCCGCAGGGCACGGACGCGGGGGAATTCGGCTGAGTCACGTCTGCTGAACCTGGGGCGTCGAGCCGAATTCCCTTGGCGGAACGGCCCCACGGACGCCGAGCGTGCGGAATCCGGCCGCGGGCCCGTGTCGATCGGCGACCGTGGTCGCGCCAGATTCCGTGCGGAATCCGGCCCCTGCGCGTGTCGATCGGCGACCGTGGTCGCGCCACATTCCGTGCGAGGCCCATTAACCCGACATTCGGCCTCCCGCGCCGGCCGAATGCATGTTCGTCCCTCTATAGCGCCGATAGGTTCGCGCTCGACGTCGGCGGCGCGTCGAGTGTTGACTTATTGGGGTAGCGGCGCGCCGCCACTCGCGCGAGCCCGGGCGGCAGCCGGCCGTCGGTCGCGAGCCATCCGCCGGCGAGGATCAGCAGCAGGCCGGCGATCGCGCCGGCCCCGGGCTGCTCGCCGAGCAGCAGGACACCGAGCGTGACCGCGACCACCGGGTTGACGTAGGTGATCACCGTGGCGCGGCTCGTGCCCGCCTCGCGGATCAAGGTTGCGAACACGACGAAACCGGCGGCGGTGCACAGCAGCCCGAGCACGACCACCGCGCCGATCCCGCCCGCCGAGGGCGTACGGCTGGGCATGTCGAGCGCGGCCCAGGGCAGCAGTATCAGCGACGCGATCGCGAGGCTCGCGCCCATCGCGGCGCGGGCGTCGAGCCCCGTCAGGCGATGCTTGAGCAGCATCGGCCCGATCGCGTAACCGGTCGCGGTGATCATGATCGCCCCGATCCCGAGCAGCTCGCCACCGTGTCCGGCGACGTCGATGCCGACGAGCGCGATCACGCCGCCGAACCCGATCGCGAGGCCGACCGCACGAACGGGCGTCGGTCGCTCGGAATGGTCGAAGCGGATCGCCAGCACCGCCCCGATCAACGGGACGGTCGCGACCATGATCGCCGCCAGCGATGAGGGAACCCGCTCCTCCCCGATCGCGAGCATCGGGAACGGAATCGCGATCTCGGCGACGGCGAACGCGAGCAGCCAGCGCCACCGTCCGTGGACAGATCCGAGCACCCCGGCGCGCCAAGCGAGGATCAGGAGCACGACCGCCCCGAGCGTGACCCGTCCCCACGCGAGCACCGGCGCCGTGACGCCGTGGTCGACCGCGATCTTGATGAACAGGTACGGCACGCCCCAGATCAGCGAGGCGGCCGCGAACGCCACCCACGCGCGACGAGTCATGCCCGGGAGTGTTGCAGCCGCGGCTGGTCAGCGACCGCCGCGCTCGCCCAGTTGATCGACGAGGCGCAGCAGGTCGAGCGGACTGAACGGCTTGGTCAGGAAGAGGTCGGCGCCGGCCTGCTCGGCGTCGGACTCGACGTTGTCACCCGAGGCCGCCGTCAGCATCACGATCGTGACGTTGCCGGCCGCGTCGTCGGCGCGCAGCTGCCGGCACGCCTCGATCCCGTTGAGGCGCGGCATGTCGACATCGAGGAAAACGAGCGTCGGATGCTCACGGCGCGCGACCTCGATCGCTTCGACCCCGTCCGCCGCCTCGTGCAATTCGAACTCGGCGACGTCCTCGAGCGTGGTGGCGATCAGCTTGCGGATGAATTGGTCGTCGTCGACGATCAGCACTCCGTGTCCGGAGTCTGCGGTCATCGAATCTCGGACGCGATCCGCTCGAACACCTCGTCGTCGATCGAATTGAAGGCGTCCACCACCCGCGGGTCGAACTGCGTGCCACTCTCGGCGGTGATCATCGCTCGGGCGTAGCGGAGCGAGCACGCCGGTCGGTAGGGGCGGTCGGTGGTGAGCGCGTCGAGCACGTCGGCGACGGAGAACACGCGCGCGGCCAGCGGGATCTCCTCGCCGCGGAGGCCGTCCGGGTAGCCGGTGCCGTCCCAGCGCTCGTGGTGCGAGCGCACCACCTCGGACGCATCCGAGAGGAACTCGATGCCGCGGACGATCTCGGCCCCGATCACGGGATGGCGCGACATCAATGCTCGCTCGTCGTCGTCGAGCGAGCTCGGCTTGTACAGGATCGCGTCGGGGATCGCGACCTTGCCGACGTCGTGGAGCAGGTAGCCGAACTCCAGCTCCGGCGTGATCTCGAGCTCGGGCACGAACTTTCGCGCGATCACGAGCCCGTACGCGGCCACCCGCTCGGCGTGCTTGCCGGTGTACGCGTCGCGGGCCTCGACCGCGTTCGACAGCGCCCGCACGGTCGCCATATAGGAGCGGCGGAGTTCCTGGGCCCGCGCCCGCTCCTGTTTGAACGTCTCGCGCAGGTCGGCGGCGTAGCGCTGGAGCTGAAGCTCCTTGTCCGCGGCCTCGCGCTCGCGCCGGCTCAGCTCGGCGCGCAAACGAACGAGCTCGTCGATCAGACCGATGTCGCTCTGGACTGCCACCGAATCAGCGTACCGATGTCTAGCCGTGCAGCGTCAAGCCGTACCCGTCCTGACAACAAGGCTACCCCGACCCCGTGCAAAACTAGCGCTCTCCTCGGAGGGCGGCGAGCACCGCCGACGCGGCGTACTCGGTCGGCACCACCTCCATCCCGAGCTTGCCGACCCCGGGCGGCGTCGGCGTCTCGCCGTCGGAAACCAGGATCACCGCGCGCCGCACGCGGCGGCCGCGCAGGTCGAGCGCCTGGATGACCATCTGCGGGTTGCGGATTCCGACGTCGACGAGCGCGACCTCGAAGCGGCGCTCGCGGCACACGCGCGCGGCGGCGACGCCGCTCAACTCCCACTGAAACTCGATGCCGAGGTCGTCGAGCGCCGGCTCGAGCGTCGTCTGGAGCTCCTCGCGGCCGACGACCAGCACGCGCGAGCGCCCCGCGCTCACCGCCGCACCGAGCACCGACCGCAGCTCGTCGGCGTCGATCGGCTTGCTCACGACCCACTCGCCGGCAAGCTCCTGGCGACCCGAGAACACCGACACGAACACGATCGGCGTCGTCGAGAGCTCGCGGTCCGCGCGGATCTGCCGCAGCACCTCGAACCCGTCCATTCCCGGCATGAGGATGTCGAGCGTGACCGCGTCGAAGTGGTCCTCGTGCAGGCGCTCGAGGGCTTCTGCGCCGCTCAGCGCGATCGTCGTCTGGACGTCGAGCACCGCGAGCTGCCGCGCGATCAGCTCGGCGATTTCCTGCTCGTCGTCGACAACGAGCACGCTGCGGCCGCGGATCGACTCGAGCGCGGCCGCCGACTCGAGTCCCGGCACGGCCGCCGGCAGGCGCACCTGGAACGTTGTCCCGCGGCCCGGCTCGCTCTCGACGCTGATCTGGCCGAAGTGGAGATCGACCAGCGACTTCACGATCGACAGCCCAAGGCCCGTCCCCGGATTCGAGCTGCTCCGGTTTCCCGCCCGGTAGAAGCGGTCGAAGATGCGCGCTGTTTCCTCCTGGCTCATCCCGACGCCGGAGTCGGCGACGACGATCTGGACCCAGGCCCGGTCGGGCTCGACGCCGACGTGAATGGTGCCGCCCTCCGGCGTGTACAGGTGCGCGTTCGTCAGCAGATTGGCCACGATCTGGCGGACCCGCCCAGGGTCGGCGAGCGCGGGGGGGAGGGTCGGGGCGACGTACGAGCTGATGTGCTGGTGCTTGTCGAGGACGCGCGGCTCCATCAGCTCGACGACGTCGCGCACGACTTCGCCCACGTCGATCGGACGCCGGTTGATCTCGACGTGGTCGGCTTCGATCCGCGCCACGTCGAGCAGGTCGTTGACCAGCTCGACCAGCCGGTCGGTCGACTTGAGGATGATGTCCACGAACTCGCGTTGGCGTTCGGACATGTCCTCGGGCGAGCGCTTCAGGAGCTCGACGAAGCCCTTGATCGAGGTGAGCGGGCTGCGCAGCTCGTGCGAGGCGGTTGCGACGAACTCGCTCTTGGCGCGCTCGAGCCGGGCGCGTTCGCTCATGTCGCGGACCGTCCAGACCACGCCTTCGTCGGCGTCCCCGAGGCGTGCGGCGGTGACGGCGAGCGAACGCCCGTCGTGGTCGATCAGCATCTCGTGCAGGAGTGCGGACTGCTCGGGGGGCAGCGGGCTGTCCTCGCCGTCGGTATCGCTCCCGACGGTGAGCTCGGGGACGAGCTCGGCCGCCCGGGGGTTGACGGCGGCGATCGTGCTCGAGCCGGGCTCGGTGACGATCAGCGCGTCGCCGAGGCTCTCGATCGTCGTCGCCAGGCGCGCCCGCTCCTCCTCGATCCGGTGCTGGGCGGTGGCGAGGTCCTCGCCCATCTGGTTGAAGGCGCCCGCGAGGTCCTGGAGCTCGCGCGGGCCCGACGGGTGAACGCGCTGCTCGAGGTGGCCTTCGGCCAGGCTGTGGGTCGCCTGGACCAGTTCGTCGAGAGGTTGGCGCATCGAGCGGACCAGCACGGCGATCAGCGCGAGCGCGCCGCCGAGGGCGAGAACGCCGGCGACAATGATGAGCAGTAACGCCCGCCGCGAGTCCGATCGGGCCTGGTGGCGCGCCGTGGTCTCGCGGGCTGCCTGGCGGGCTTGTAGTTGGGTAGCCAGGGTGCGGGCGCGTGCGAGCGGACCGTTGGCCGCGGTGGCATCGGTGAGCTGCCCGGTGAGCGCGAGCCGGCGGGCCTGGTTCTCGGCAGCGATCTGGGCTTGTACGAGTTGCTCGCTGGTGCGGTCGCTCTGGGCGAGGGTTCTCGCGGTTTGCGCCGCGGTTGCGTACGCGGCGGCGACCTGGGCGCGAGCGGCCGCTGCATGCGGCCCGCGAGCGTCCCGCAGGACCTCCTCCTCGGCGATCCCGGCGCTGGCGAGGTTGGCCGCGGCGGTGGCGAGGGACGAGGTCTGCTCGAGCTTGTTCTCGTAGCTCTGGCGCGAGTTGTACAGGCTCGCGACGCCGAGCGCGGCGATGGCGGCGAGCGCAAGCGTCAGCGCGACGAGCGCCAGACGCAGCGAGCGGGCGATGGAAAGGCGCTGCATACGATCGACGTTGGGCTGCGGGGTACCCCGGCGTGATCGTACCCGCGGAGCCGGGCATCCAGCCACATTGAGGTGGGGTTGTGGTGGGCTTGTGGCTCGGATTGCACCGGTACCATGCGCCCCATGAGCCTTGTCAGGGCGTGGAGGCGTCAGCTCTACGGCGCCTCAACCGCAGCCTTGATCGTCCCGTCCGCGATGCTCGCCGCGATCGCCGTGCTCGCCCTCGGCGGCGGATTCGGGTCGGTCGGCGTGCTCGGCCAGGTGTTCGCAGGACCGTCGCTGCCGGTAGCCGGAGGTGGACCGGCCTCCGAAGGGGGGCGCGCGCCGTCTGGTGGCGTGTCTGCGGCGGCTTCGCTCCCCGTGGTCCCAGCGGTCGGCGCAGTGTCGCCCAGGCGTGCCGTCGTTCGTCAGGCTCCGGTTGCTCGGACTGTGCCGGTCGCGATGCGCCGCACGGGCGGTGCCGGTGGCGCGGTCGGCGGCGCGGCCGCTCCCGTGACGTCGTCCGGCGGCCGGTCCGGTTCTGGCGGCCGGTCCGGTTCTGGCGGCCGGTCCGGTTCTGGCGGCGGGTCGGGTTCCGGCGCCGGGTCGGGTCCCGGCGGGTCACCAGCGCCCACCACCTCGCCGCAACCTGGTCCTGCGCCGCCGAAGCCGACGCCCGTCGACACCGCGGTCGAGGTCGTCACCTCGGTAACCCAGCAGATCCCGGCGCCCGCCGGGCCGGTGGCGACACAGACCGCTCAGGCGGTCGGCGCGGCGGTTGACGGCCTGCTCCCGCAGACTGGACAGCCATGAGATCTATTGCGAGCCTGTTCGGGGCGCTCGTGTGCTGCGCGGCGCTCGTGGGGGGATGCGGCGGTAGCGGGCCTGCCGTGGTCGGTCCGGGAGCGGACTCCTCGGGCGAGTTCACGGGCACGTCCGGTGCGGGTGCGACCGCGGCGCGGGGGCGGATCCCGGAGGGGGACTGGCTCCGTTTCAACTACGACGCCCAGCGCGACGGGGTCGGCCCGGCCGCGACCGGCATCACTGCTCGCAACGTCAAGGGCCTGCGGCTTCGGACGGTCCGCCTCCCGGGCACCGCCGACTCGTCCGCGATCGAGTTGGCCGGGGTCACCGTACGCGGGCGCAAACGCGACGTGATCGTCGTGACAACCACGTATGGCCACACGCTCGCGCTCGACCCCGGCAGCGGCAAGCGGCTATGGGAGTTCACGCCCGCCGACATCCATTCATACCTGGGCAGCCCGCAATTCACCACGGCCACGCCGATCGCCGACCCGGACCGGCGCTTCGTCTACGCGGCCACGCCCGACGGCCGGATCCACAAGCTGGCGCTCGCGAGCGGCCGCGAGATCCGCTCGGGTGGGTGGCCGGTGAGGGTCACGTTCGACCCCACGCACGAGAAGATCGCCTCGGCGCTGAACATCAGCGGTGGGTCGCTGATCGTCGTCACCGACGGATACATCGGCGACGCCCCTCCCTACCAGGGCCACGTGGTCACGATCGATCTGGCCAGCGGTCGGACCACCGCAGTATGGAACTCGCTGTGCTCCAACGTCCATCACCTGATCGACCCGCCGAAGTCGTGCCCGGCGAGCGACTCGGCGATCTGGGGCCGCGCCGGCGCGGTGATCGAGCCCGGCACCGCCCGGATTCTCGTTGCCACTGGGAACGCGCCCTTCAACGGCTCGACCTACTGGGGCGACAGCGTGCTCGAGCTGAGCCCCGACGGGAGCACCCTGCTTCACAACTGGACGCCGACCAACCAGGCGCAACTCAACTCGCAGGACCTCGACCTCGGCAGCACCTCGCCGGCCGTACTGCCGGTCTTTGACGGCCGCCACCTCGCCGTCCAGGGTGGGAAGGCCGGCGTGCTCGACCTGCTCGATCTCGATCGCCTCGACGGGACGACGGGCGGTCCGAGTCCCCGGCTGGGCGGCGAGCTTCAGCAACTCTCCGCGCCGGGCCCGACGGACGTCTTCACCGCGCCGGCGGTGTGGAGCCACAACGGCCGGACCTGGGTGTTCGTCGGCGACGGGTCAGGCACGTGGGCCTACACGCTCGGCGGCACCGGCGCCCGGCCGCGGCTGTCGGTGGCGTGGCGCTCGGGGAACGGCGGCACGAGCCCGGTGATCGCCGGCGGCCTGCTCTACGTCTACGACCCGGGCGGCTCGCTCGATGTCTATGCGCCAACGACCGGGCGCCGACTCGCGTCGCTGCCGGTGGGCAGCGGTCACTGGAACAGCCCGATCGTGGTTGGCGGGCGGGTCATCCTCCCGGTCGGTAACGCCAACGATCACTCGACCAGCGGGACGCTCGACATCTATCACCTGCCCGGGCGCTGAGAGGATTGCTCGCCCGGGGGCGTGGCGGGGTCGGTTGCCGGGGGGCGTGGCCGCGGTTGGTTACGCCGGGGCGTGGGCGGGGTTGCCGGCCCGGGGGGCGTGGCCCGGGTCGGTTGCCGGGGGGCGAAGTCGGAAAAACGGGACCCTCGCCACCCTCCCCGGATGCGCACGCCGATTCATCCGGCCCTGGAACGCCGATTCACCCGGCCCTGGCGCGGAACGGCTCACTCAAACCGTTCGCTGCGGCGGGTGCGCCGTCAGCCGGTTAGCTCCGGCGCGTCAGGCGGCCACGGACAGCGCTTCGATGGCGGCCGGGACGACCACCGCCGCCGGCAGTCGCACGCTGAAGACCGACCCGGCGCCCGGAGTCGACGCCACGTCGATCGTGCCGCGCATCGCTTCGACGAGCGCCTTCGAGACAGCGAGGCCGAGGCCGTTGCCCTCGATGCCCCTGATCGGCGCATCGAGTCGCTCGAACGGCTGGAACAGGCGCGTGAGTTGCTGGTAGCTCATCCCGACGCCGGAATCGATCACGTCCACGCGCACGGCGTCGGCGCCGTCCGCCTGGACGCGGATCGTGATCGACCCTCCGGCCCGGTTGTACTTGATCGCGTTCGAGATCAGGTTGAGCAGGACCTGCTTGAGCCGGCGAGGGTCAGCCAAGGCGTGGTGCAGTCCGTTGCCCGAGTCGATCGTGAGGTTGACGGATCCTTCGACGGCGAGCGGCGCACACATCGAGGCGGCCTCGACGATCTGCGTCGCGACCTCCACCGGCTGCAACTCGAGACCCGAGGCGTCGAGGCGCGAGAGATCGAGCAGGTCCTCGATCAGCGACAGCAGGTGACGGCCCCCGGCCATGATCTGCTCGACGCTGTGGCGCTGCGATTCGTTGAGCTCATCGAGCGCGAGCAGCTGCCCGAAGCCCAGAATCGCGTTCAACGGGGTCCGCAGCTCGTGGCTGGCCCGGGAGAGCGCCTCGCTGTTCGAGAACATAGCCCTCTTATCGTCGTAGTCAGCCGAAACCGTTAGCAGTAGTTCTCCAGACCGAACGCGGAGAACTACGGTGGGACGTTCAGCCCGCGCGTTCCAGCAGCTCCTCCGCGATGGCCAGGCTGGAGGTGGCGGCGGGGGATGGCGCGTTCCGCACCCAGGCGACGCGGCCGTTGACGCCGAGGCGGAAGTCGTCGACGAGCGACCCGTCGCGGTCGATCGCCTGGGCCCTGACCCCGGCCTGCGCCGGCACGACGTCGCCGATCGAGACCGCTGGGACGTAGCGCGCGACTTCGCCTATGAATCGCCGCTTCGACGCCGACCGCACGAGCTCGCCGACGCCGGCCCGCCAGTGGCTCCGGAGCATCCGCAGCGTTCCCGGCCAGCTGACCGCCTCGTAGGCGTCCCGCAGATCGAACCGGCGGCGCTCGTACGCCTCGCGGGCGGTCGACAGCACGGCATTGGGCCCGAGCACGACGGTGCCGTCTATCTTGCGCGTCAGGTGGACGCCGAGGAACGGCAACGCCGGGTCGGGGACGGGATAGATCAACGCTCGTACGAGGTGGGAGCGCTCGCCACGCAGCTGCCAGTACTCGCCGCGGAACGGGACGATCCGGGGCGTCGAGGGCTCGCCTGAGGCGACCGCCAGGCGATCGGCCTGCAGCCCGGCGCACACGATCACGCGATCGGCGCCGATCTCCGTGCCGTCCGCGATCTCGACCCTCGGGAGGGCATGGGATTGGTCGACGCGGGTCACGGCGGCTCCGGTCCGGATCTCGCCGCCGACCGCGGTCACCTCCGCGGCGAACGCACGGGCGATTGCGGCGAAGTCGGCGATCGCGGTCTCGGGGGAATGCAGACCCGCGACGCCGCGGACGTGGGGCTCGATCGTCGACAGCTGGTCCGCCTCCAGCCACCTCAGGCCGGGGACACCGTTGCCGGCCGCTCGCTCGGACAGGCGGCGCAGCGGCTCCACCTCACGTTCGTCGACGGCGACGACGAGCTTGCCGCACTCGTCGTATGGCAGCCCGTGTCTGCGGCAGTAGTCGCGCATCAGCCCCAACCCGCGGCGGCACAACCGGGCCTTCAGCGAGCCGGGCGCGTAGTACAGGCCGGCGTGGACGACGCCGCTGTTATGCGAGGTCTGGTGCCGAGCGACGCTGGACTCGCGCTCGAGCACGATGATCTCCGATCCTGGCGAGGAACGTGCGAGCTGGCGAGCGGTGGCGAGGCCGAGGATCCCGCCTCCGACGACGACATATCGCATGTCGGCGAGCGTAGAGCGGCAGCGGCGGCGGGGGTCGTCGCCGAAACCGCGAGCTAAGCCCCGCCGAGACCCCGATCCTCCGCCGCCTTGTAGGCGATCTGGAGGAAGTCCGACAGCGTCAGCGCGGTCAGCGTGGACGCCGCGACCCGCGTGACCCGTGGCGCCAACAGCAGGCCCGCGTGAAAAGCGCCCGAGGCCCACAGCCCCAGGCAGTAGGGGCAGATAAGCAGCTCTCCGACCGCTCTACGGACGCCCTCGCCACGGGCCCGTTCCTCGACCTCGGCAGGCCCGCCACGGCCCTGGTACTCGGTGAACGGCGCGCGCAGGAAGCTCGTGACCTTGTCCTTCGCCACCAGTCGCGAGAGCTTGTGGCTGGCGGTGCCGACGAGGATCACGTCCTGCGACGAGATGGCATCAGGCAGACGGCCGGAGCGCTTGGCTGCGATCAGCGCACCCGCGAAGCCGACGTTGAAGACCGCGGCAAGTCCCGCGTAGGTGCGGAACGGCGGACGCTGCTGAGGCTCCGCGTAGCCCGCGAACGATTCGCGGGCGTCTCTGGTGAGGCTGTCGACGCTCACGACGTAAGCGGCTACCCCCGAGAAGGGCCAAGAAACTGTCGAATATCCGATGAGGCGGGGGCGAGCGCCTCATCGTCGCCGGGGCCGCGGCTCGATGAGACGATCGAGTGGCGACCCTCAACTTCCCCCTGAGGAACGCGTTCCGGAGCCCCGCGCGAGCGTGTTCAGGTCGCAGGGCGGAACCGTTTTCGCCGCCGAAGGGTCAGAAGGGGTGTGACATCTGATCCGGAATGAAGTAATAGAGAAGAACGCTTTGCGGGTAGAAGAAAGCTGGACCCGGCGGCGTCTTTCTCGTTTAGGGCTCACGTGGCGCCCTCGGGACCGCGGTTTTGTCCGGCTCAGAGCCCCCGGAAGACGGTGGCGCGAGCCCCGAAAACGCCGGTCGGCCCGGTAAAAACGGCCTCTGAAGTGTTGGATAAGAATGGTTCGATGACCGTCGAACATTGCTATAATTCGACCGGCATCGAACTATGGATGACAAAGGGATTGAATTGGACAATTTTGAAGTAGATCGCCGGACTTCCCCTCGGTCCGGCAACCACGAAACCACTAGGCGCCTTCGCTCCGGTACCCCGAAGCGGAGGACGGCGACTGCGGCGAATCGGCGTCAGAACCGCCGTAGTGGCACGCATGGCGCCGCGCAGACTGAGACCGGCGTCGAGCTGCGCGTGGCCGACACCGCGGGCTCGCTCGACTCGCTCGAGCTGTTCATGCGGAAGGCCCGCGTCCACCCGCTGCTGACTGCAGCCGAGGAGATCGAGCTCGCGAAGAGGATCGAGCGCGGCGACCTCGCTGCCAAGGAGCGGATGATCAACGCGAACCTCCGGCTGGTCGTATCGCAGGCGCGGCGCTATCAGGGCCACGGGCTGCCGATGGAGGACCTGGTTCAGGAGGGAATGCTGGGCCTCATCCGCGCGGTCGAGAAGTTCGACTGGCGGCGCGGGTTCAAGTTCTCGACGTACGGCACGCTGTGGATCCGGCAGGCGATTCAGCGCGGACTGCAGAACCACGGCCGGACGATCCGGGTGCCGGTGCACGTCTCGCAGCGGCAGGTCAAGGTGCGCAAGATCGAGAGCGAGCTGAACACCAAGCTCGGGCGTGAGCCGACCGACGAGGAGATTGCCACCGTCGCCGGCCTCGAGCTCGACGAAGTGGTCGAGCTCCGCGAGCTCAGCCGCGCGATGACCAGCCTCGATCAGCCGGTCAGCGAGGACGGCGAGACGGCGCTCGGCGATCTGCTCGCGAGCGATCGACCGGAGCCGATGGAGGAAGTGGCCGACCTCGAGCGTGACCAGCGCGTCAACGAGGCTGTCGAGCGACTGCCGGCAGCCGAGGCAAGCGTGATCCGGTTGCGTTTCGGCCTCGCCGGCGAGGAGCCACGGACCCTCCGGCAGGCGGGATCGGAGCTCGGCATCACCGCCGAGCGGGCCCGTCAGCTCGAGGAGCAGGGTCTCCGGCGTCTGGCCGCGACCGCCGAGCTTGAAGGATTGGGCGCGGCGGCGTAATCGCAAGCCGCACGTAGCTTTGACGCGGGCCCGGGCAAATCGCCCGGGCCCGCTCGCTTTAAGCGGCGGCCGCGTTGCCGGCGTGGCGTGCGATCAGCACGTCACACGGGGCCCGCGCGCAGACCCGGGAGGGCAGCGAGTACGCCCGCCACGGCGTCTCCCCGGCGGCGGCGCGCGGGTCGATCACGATCAGCGCAGCGTCGGTCGCCGCGGCGACGTCGATGACCGCATCGACGGTGTCGCCGCCGATCAGATGGGCCGTGACATCGACCCCTTGACGGCGGAGCTCATCGGCAGCCGCGGACAGCCGCCCGTTGACCGCATCGCGGTCGGATATCAGTGGCCAGTAGCTCTCGACGAGATGCACGTGAGCGCGGCGTGCCGCCGCCAGCCCTGCGACGACCGTGAGCGCGGGGCCGTCGCCTGCGGAAGTGAACGCATGAGCGACGATCACGTTGGCTGGCTCGGTCACGGCTTCGGCGCGCCCGTGCTGGTGCGCGAAGTCGGCCACCTGGCGCCACATGCTGATCGCGGGGACCAGCAAGCCACGCGCCGCGCCGGCGAGGATCAGCCGTAGCGACGAACTCGATTCGGGCCGCTCTGGCAGCTCGATCTCGAGCTCGAGCTGGGACCCCTCCGAGTGCCGGACCGTATCTCCGAGGCGCTCGAGCAACCGTAGGGCATCGGTGTTGTCGGCGAGCACGAGTGCGGTGAACCGCTCGACTCCCTCCTGATGGGCGCGCTCGACGAGCCGGTCGAGCAGCTGCGTCGCGAGTCCGCGGTTCTGCCAGTCGTCGGCAACGGCGATCGCGCACTCGGCGACGTCGTCGCCGACCCGGACGAAGCGGGCCACGCCGATCGCGCCATCCGAGTCGGGGTCGAGCGCCACCAGCGCCTCGTGGTCGTGATGGTCGACCGCGGTCAGATATGAGAGCTGCTGCTCGCTGAGTTCGGTCAACGGAGTCTGGAAGCGCAGGTACCGAGACCGATCGGACAGCCGCTCGAAGCCGGCACGGATCAGATCGCGATCCTCGGGCTCGAGCGGACGGATCACCACCACGGAGCCGTCGCGCAGCTGCGTGCGCGAGGGCGCGGTCAAGGCGCGTGCAACGCGGCGCCGGCCGACGCGTGATCGGCGGCGTGGGCGTGGTCGGCGATCGCGTGGACGATCTGCGGCCAGGCGGCCTCGGGGAGGTCGTGACCCATCCCCTCGACCACGGTCAGCCGCGCTCCAGGGATGGCCTCCGACGTCGCCTGGCCGCCCGAGAGAGCGACCATCCGGTCCTTGGAACCGTGGATCACGAGCGTCGGCGCCGTGATCGTGCTGAGTTCCGCGGTTCGGTCGCCAGACGCGATGATCGCCCCGAGCTGGCGGCCGGCGCCGGCCGGATCGTGACCTCGGTCATACGACCGCGTGGCCATGTCCCGGACTCGGACGGTGTCCTGGGGCAATCCCTGCGAGCCGATCGCTGCGAACAGTCGAGTCATGTACTGGACGTACGCGTCGCGGTCCTCGGGCGCCTGGGCCAGGAGATATCGGTATATCCCGAACGCGGGTTGGCCCTTCCAGCGATTGCCGGTGTTCGACATGATCGACACGAGCGACCGGACCGACTCGGGATGCCGAGCAGCCAGCGTCTGGGCGATCATGCCTCCCATCGAGGCGCCGACGACATGCGCCGGCGCGAGTCCGAGTTTCGACAGGAGCCCGGCGGCGTCGTCGGCCATGTCGCCGAGGTCGTAGAGCACCGGATCGATCTTCCGGCGCAGAAGCTGGCTCGGGGTCGGCGGTCGGCCGTGGATTCTGGTCGACCGCCCGATGTCGCGGTTGTCGAACCGCACGGCGTAGAACCCGCGCTCGGCCAGCTGCGCGCAGAACTCGTCGGGCCAGCCGATCATCTGCGTGCCCAGCCCCATGATCAGCAGGATCGGCGGGTCGGACTCGCACCCGAACGTCTCGTAGCAGAGCGTGATCGCGCCGCCGATGTCAGCGAAGCGCTCAGCCATACAGCGCCTCGAATAGGTCTGCGTAGCGCTCGTTTACCACGTTGCGCTTGAGCTTCAGCGTTGGCGTCAGCTCACCGCCCTCCTGGGTGAGGTCATGGGGGAGAAGCGCGAACTTCTTGATCTGCTCGACCTTTGCGTACTTGGCGTTGGCGCGGTCGAGGATCTCCTGAATCAGCTCGCGAATCTCCTCGCGCTCGATCAGCTCCGCCATATCTTCGGGCAGGTCACGCTCACGGGCCCAGGGCCCGATCTCCTCGGGATCGAGCGTGATCAGCGCCACCGGATACGGGCGCCGGTCGCCGTGCATCACGGCCTGCGAGATCCAGCGCGACTGCTTGAGATCGTTCTCGAGATTCGCCGGCGTCAGGTTCTTGCCGCCGGCGGTGATGATGATGTCCTTCTTGCGGCCGGTGATCGTAAGGTAGCCCTCGTCGTCGATCGAGCCGAGATCGCCGGTCATCAGCCATCCGTCGGCGGTGAACGCCTCGCGGGTCGCTTCCGGGTTGCGCCAGTACTCGCGGAACACGTTCGGCCCCTTGATCAGGATCTCGCCATCGTCGGCGATCTTCAGCTCGACTCCGGGCAGTGCACGGCCGACCGTCCCGAACTTGAGGTTCTCGAGGGTGTTGACCGTTCCGAGCGCTGTCGTCTCGGTCATGCCCCAGCCCTCGAGCACGGGCACGCCGCACGCGTAGAAGAACTCGAGGATGTCGGTGGCGATCGGGGCGGCGCCCGACACCGCCTTCTCGAGCTTGCCGCCGAACAGCGGGCGCACCTTCCCGTACAAAGCCTCCTCGGCCCGGTCGTACCCGGCGCTCATCTCGGCGGGCACGTCCTCGCCGCGGGCTCGCATCTGGCGCACCCTCACGCCGAGCCCGACCGCATCGCGGAGCTGCTGCTCGTCCTCGGCCATCGAAAGCGCGAGCGCGTAGATCTTCTCGAAGATGCGCGGCACCGACGGGAAGTAGGTCGGCGTCACCTGCGTGAGCTCGGGAATGATCTGCGTCGTGTCGCCGCCCCAGTAGTCGATCGCCGTGCCGACGTCGAACGAGGCGAGCTGCACGGTCAGCGCGAACACGTGGGCAAGCGGCAGGTACAGGTAGCTCGTGTCCTGATCGGTGACGAACCCGATCTCCTGACACATCACCCCGACCGAGGCGCAGTTCCCGTGACTGAGCACCACGCCCTTCGGCGCGCCGGTCGTACCCGACGTGTAGATGATCGTGTACGGGTCGCCCGGCGCGACCGCCTCACACCGGCGGTCCAGCTCGCCGCGGTCGCCACCGCGGCTCCGCTCGCGCAGCCGTGCGATCGATGCCTCGTCGGCGCCGTCGGCCGGGTCGACCACGAGCACATGCTCGAGCTGCTCGAGCCCAGTTCTGACCTGCTGGATCTTCGCCACCTGGCCCGCGTCCTCGCAGATCACGATCCGGGAATCGGAGTTGCCGGCGACCCATTCGCACTCCTCCGGCGAATTCGTCGGGTAGATCGGCACGACCACGGCGCCGGCTCGCGAGATCGCGAGGCTCGAGAACGTCCATTCGGGACGGGTGTTGGCGAGCAGGCCGACGCGGTCGCCGGGCTCGATCCCGAGGTCGACCAGCCCCAGCGCGATCTCGTCGACGATCTCCGCGACCTCGGCGAAGGTCAGCTCACGCCACTGCTCGCCCTCCCGGTACCGGACCGCAACCCGGTCCCCACGGCGCTCGGCAGCGTCTGCCGCCGCCCGCGCGATCGTCCTGTGGCTGGCTTCTACCGCTCCTGTGGCCATCAGTCACCTCCTGGCGTCGTTGCTTCCCGCGGTGTTGATCCTAGGCCGAGCAGTCGCTCCGCGTTGCGGTATGCCAACTTCTCTCGGTCGGCCTCGGTGACCGGCGCGCCGAGCACGAAGTCCCGGCCCTCCTCGTTGCTGCTGTACGGATAGTCGACCGAGAACATCACTCGGTCGGCGCCGACAACCTCGAGGAGGCACGTCAACGGCGGGTAGCTGAACATGCCGCTGGTCGTGAAGTGGAGGTTCGTGGACACGTAGTCCTCGAGCGGTCGCGCCAGCCCCGCCTGCTGGCGGAGTACCCGCGAGGAGCGGGCCAGGAAGAACGGCAATGCCTCTCCCATGTGCCCGACGATGATCTGCAGGCTCGGGTATTCGTCGAGCACGCCACCCGTGATCAGGCGCAGGACGTGCAGGCCGGTTTCGACGTGCCAACCCCAGCCCGCCATCGACAGCGTCTGGGCGATTTGCGGCGGGAGTCCGGCGTAATACGCCTCACGAACCGCGTCCGGCGGCGGGGTCGGATGCAGGTAGACGGGAACTTGCAGGCGCTCGGCGCGCTCGAAGATCGGCCAGAACTTGTGGTCGTCGAGGAACTGGCCTCGGACGTGGCCGTTGATCAGGGCGCCCTTGAAGCCGTGTTCGGCGACCGCCCGTTCGAGCTCGTCCGCGGCTCGGGCGGGCGCGGCCGTGGGCAGCGTTGCGAATGCGGCGAAGCGCTCCGGGTGCGCCGCGATCGCCGCCGCCAGGTAGTCGTTCGCCTCGCGCGCCAGCGGGATCGCCTGCTCGGGCTCGAGCTGCTCGGTGCCCGGGGCTCCGTGCGACAGCACCTGGACTTCGACTCCGCCCGCGTCCATGTCCGCCAGCCGCTGTCCGCCGATGTCGTCGAGCTTGGCCTGAATCTTCGCCAGCGGGATGTCCGGTGCCGGGTCCGGAAGGGCGCCGACTGATTTGAGCATCGGGGCCCGGTAGTGCTCTTCCAGCGTGATCAGTCGCATTCAGTGGCGGGCGTTCCACCGGGCCATCCGCACGAACAGCTCGGGAGGCGTGATCGGCGGTAGGGACGGGTCGAGCTCGCGGTAGATCGTGGCGACGTTGGTCGCGATCCGCTCGGGGTCGCCCCAGTCGCGGAAGTCACTGACGTCGATGTCGTCTGCGGCGGCTGTCTCGTCCATGCCCGCCTCGAACCGCTTCTTCGCCTCGTCGCGGACGTAGCTTAGGTATCGCTGGACGTCGCGGACGCCGGACTCGTCGGTTACCGGACCGTGCCCGGGCACGATCGTCCTCGCGTTCAGTTCGATGATGCGGTCGCAGGCCGCGAGCCAGTTCGACACGGGGCCGGCCCACATGATCGGTGTGCCCTCGATGAACAGGATGTCGCCGGTGAACACGACCCCGGCGTCGGGGACGTGCGCGATTGCGTCCCCATTCGTGTGGGCGGGCCCGAGTTCGATCAGGTGGACGTCCCGATTGCCGACACGAAGCTCATGCCGGCCCTCGAATGACTCGCTGGGCAGCCGCTCGATCACGGACGCGAAGTCGAACTTGCGCATCGTGCGCGCGGCGAACGCGTCGAATTCCGGTCCCAGGTCGAGCTGGTTGAACAGAACGTTGACCGCCGACGCCGGCGCGGCGCGCATGTCCTCGATCGCGCCGGCGCTGGCCACGATCGGGATGTCGGGGGGGAGCAGCGAGTTGCCGAACCAGTGGTCGCCGTTGCCGTGGGTGTTGAACGCCTGCCCGATCGGGTTGGCGTCCGTGAGTGGTTGCATCGCGTCGAGCATGTCGCGCGTGAGGCCCGGGTCGAACAGCGTGTCGACGAGCAGCGAGGTGCCCTCAGCGGTGATGAGCCCGGCGTTGCTCCAACCCCAGCCGCCGTCGGGTTGGAGGTACGCGTACAGGCCATCGCCGAGTTCGTGCAGCCCGCGCTCGTAGGCGATCTTCATTCCCTAGAACTCCGTCTCCGCGGGGAGGCCGACGTAATTCTCGGCCAGGCCGTGCGCCGCCGTCTCGGAGCGCGCGACGTACTCGAGCCGGGCCAGCTGGAGCCTTCGCTCGAACGGTCCCCCGCCGAGATCGTGGAGCATCTGCGTCATGTAGTTCGAGAAGTCCTGGGCGCGCCAGACGCGTCTGAGCGCGGCGGTGGTGTAGCCGTCGAGCCGGTCCGTCCGCCCGTCGCGAACCAGCTCCGTCAGCCCCGGCGCGAGGAGCCTGACGTCGTTGACCGCGAGGTTCAGCCCCTTCGCGCCGGTCGGCGGCACGATGTGCGCCGAGTCGCCGGCCAGGAACAGGCGGCCCCGCTGCATCGGTTCGGCCACGAACGAGCGCATCGGCGTGATGCCCTTGTCGAAGATCGGCCCTTCGTTGACGTCGCCGAGGCGCGTCCCGAGCTCGCTCCAGATGCGGTCGTCGGGCCAGTTGACGATGTCGTCGTCGGCGTCCACCTGGAGGTACAGACGGCTGATCTTCTGGGAGCGCATCGTGTACAGCGCGAACCCGTTCGCGTGCCAGGCGTAGATCAGCTCGCCGGTGGCGGGCCGGGCCTCGGCGAGGATCCCGAGCCAACCGAACCCGTACACGTAGTCGTACTCGGTCAGGTGCTCGCCGATCGTCGGGCGGCTCACGCCGTGGAACCCGTCGCACCCCGCGATCGCGTCGCACGTCAGCTCGTCCTGCTGCCCACCGTGCTCGTAGGTGATCCGCGGGTGGTCGGTCTCGATGTCGTGGAGCTCGACGTCGCTCACCTCGAACAGGAGGGGGACGCCTCGGTCGAGCAGCGCTTGTGTGAGGTCCTTGACCACCTCCTGCTGGCCGTAGATCGTGATATGCCGGCCCGTCAGCTCGGCCATGTTCACGTAGTGGTTCTTCTCGTGGTAGCGGAGGTAGATGCCGTTGTGCTCGAGGCCTTCGCGATCCAGCCGCTCGGCGACGTCGAGCTCGCGCAGCAGATCCACGGTGTTCTGCTCGAGCAGCCCGGCGCGGACGCGCTTCTCGACGTACTCCCGGTCACGTGCCTCGAGCACGACACAGTCGATCCCGTCGCGGTGGAGGAGCATCGCGAGCGTTAGCCCAGCGGGACCGGCCCCGACGATGCCTACCTGGGTTCGCACCGCCGCGAGTCTATTCGGGCGCCGCTACGAGGATCACGTCAAGCGTCCGGGGGCCGTGGACGCCCTTGACGCGCACCATTTCGATGTCGACTGTGGCTGAGGGGCCGGAGATGAACGTCAGCGGACGCGTCGGGTCGAGCCGGGGGAGTGCCTCGGGCACCGAGGGGACGATCTGCTCGGCGCGCACGACGCACAGGTGGTAGTCGGGGAGCAGCGTGAGCGCCCGCCGGCCCATCCCGGGGCCGCCGTCGAGCACGATCGTTCCGGTCTGGGCGATGGCGAGTGCGCAGGTCGTGACCACGCCGTCGGCTCCGTCAAGGGCGTCGTTGTCGAGTGGGGGTGTGTCTTTTATTTGATTTACGGTGGTCAGCCAGCTGTCGGGGACCCCATCGGGCGCGATGATGTTCCGGGCCTGGCGCTCGGCGAGGGCGGCCCGGACCGAGTCGTCCAGCTCGCTTTCGGTGGTGTGGATGGCGCGCGCGTCGTAGTGCTGCAGTCGCTCGAGGAACGACTCGATGCCGTCGTCTGTGGTCGTGCGGTACTCGCGCGGGATGGCTTTCTCATCGGCCCCGGCAATCGCGGACCGGACGAGGGCGAGGATCTCTTCGCGGGCGTTCACCGGTTCTTGGTCCACCAGTCTCGGAAAGACTGCTGTGGCGGGTCGGGAAGATCTCGCGTTCGCGTCCATCGCGACAGCGGCGGCGGCGCGCCGTGCTTGAGGAATCTGAGCAGTGGGGCGAGTTTCAGCGCGGCGGTCCATCGCCGCCGGCCGCTCATCGCGTTAGCCGCCGCTTGGAACGTCGCATCCCGGGCTCGGTGTCGTTCGGCCTGGACAGCGTCATGCCGCAGTTTCACGAGCACGGTTGGGATGTCGATCTCGACCGGGCACACCTCGTAGCAGGCGCCGCACAGCGAGGACGCGAACGGAAGCTGGGGCGCGTGCTCGACGCCGACCAGCAGGGGAGTCAGGATCGCGCCGATCGGCCCCGGGTACGTGGCGCCGTAGGCGTGGCCTCCAGTGCGTTCGTACACGGGGCACACGTTGAGGCACGCGGCGCAGCGGATGCAGCGGAGCGCCTGACGTCCGATGTGGTCCGCGAGCGCTCTCGTCCGCCCGTTGTCGAGCATGACGATGTGGACGTTCTGCGGTCCGTCGTTCTGCGTGACACCCGTCCAGACGGAGTTGTAGGGGTTCATCCGCTCGCCGGTCGACGAGCGCGGGAGTAGCTGCAGGAACACCTCGAGGTCTCTGAACGTGGGAATCAGCTTCTCGATCCCGACGACGCTGATCAGGGTCTCGGGCAGAGTCAGGCACATGCGGCCGTTGCCCTCGGACTCGGCGACGAGCAGGCCGCCGGTCTCGGCGATCGCGAAGTTCGCGCCGCTGACGGCGACGGGTGTCTTCAGGAACAGCTTTCTGAGGTGAAGTCTTGCCGCCTCGGCCAGCGCGAGCGGATCGTCGGTCAGGTCGTGTGGCGCGTCCGGCATGTGGTCGCGGAAGATCTGGCGGATCTCGGCCCGGTTTCGGTGGAGTGCCGGAACCACAATGTGGCTCGGGCGATCGTGTGAGAGCTGGATGATCAACTCCGCGAGGTCGGTTTCGTGGGCGGCGATCCCGGCGGTCTCGAGGGCGTTCACGAGGCCGATCTCCTGGGTCGCCATCGACTTCACCTTGATGACCTCTGTGTGGCCGGTGGCCCTGACCAGGTGAGTGACGATCGCGGTGGCCTCCATCGCGTCGCGTGCCCAGTGGACGTGGGCGCCGCGCGCGGTGGCGGCTTTCTCGAACTGCTCGAGGTAGGCGTCGAGGTGGTGCAGGACGTCGTCCTTGATCGCGGCGCCCGCGTGTCTCAGTTCCTGCCAATCCGGCGTTTCGGCAACCAGGCCGGCCCGCCGCTCTCGGATCGTGCCCGTGGCCTTCCGGACGTTGCGGCGCAGCTGCGAGTTCTCGACCGCGCGCTTGGCGTTGTCGGCGAACGCCGGGTCGTCGGTCCAGATGAGGTCGCCGGTACTCATGCAGCCTCCGCCTCGGTTGTGGCGAGGATCTCGGCCAGATGGAGCGTCCGGACGCCGGCGCGGATCCGGTCGAGGCCGCCACCGATGTGCATCAGGCACGAGCGATCGCCGGCGCACAGGACCTCGGCGCCGGTGTCGATCACCGACTCCATCTTGTCGGCGAGCATCGCGGCCGACACGTCGGGGTTCTTGATCGAGAACGTGCCGCCGAACCCGCAGCACTCCTCGCTGCGCGGGAGCTCGACCAGGTCGATGCCGCGGACGTTCCGGAGCAGGCGGAGCGGGCGGTCCCCGACCCCGAGGATCCGGACCGAGTGGCAGGTCGGGTGATACGTGACCCGGTGGGGGAAGTACGCGCCGACATCGTCGGTGTGCAAGACGTCGATGAGGAACTCCGAGAGCTCGTAGGTCTTCTGGGCCAGCGTTTCCGCGCTGGTCGCTAGTGCCTCGTCACTCGCATCCCGGGCGATCATGGCGTGCTGGTGGCGGATCGCGCCGGCGCACGACGCGGACGGAACGACCACCGCGTCGTACGGTTCGAACACGTCCACGTATCTGCGGACTAGTTTGGGTTCGAAGTAGCCGCTGTTCGCGTGCATTTGCCCGCAGCAGGTCTGCTCGAGCGGGAACTCCACAGGCTGACCCAGGCGCTCGAGCAGCGCCACCGTCGCTTTGCCGGCGTCGGGGAAGAGGGCGTCGACGAGGCAGGTGGTGAATAGTGCGACGCGCATACGCGCTGCATCGTAGAGGCGCCAACTCCGCAACAAGTGTGCGCCTTTGCGGCGGCGCGGGCGCCGGCGGGGTGCACCCTTATCCCATGCCCCTTCCGCCACGCCGGGCCAACCCCTCACTCGCCCCGCCCCCCCGGGTGAATGGGGATTCAGCCAACCCCTCACTCGCCCCGCCCCCCCGGGTGAATGGGGATTCAGCCACCTCCTGTGTGGCCAACCCCGCGCTCGGCCGGTGGCGCCGGCCGAACGAGGGTTTAGCCCGGTGACGAGCGGGTGGCGAGATAGGGAGATCGCGCGGATCACCGCGAGGCAGCGGACGCTCGTGACCGTCGGGCAGCTGCACGCTCTCGGGATCAGCAAGCGTGCGATCGACTACCGCCTCAGCAGCGAACGGCTGCACGTCGTCTTCCGCGGCGTCTACACCGTCTCGCCCGGCGAGCTGCCACCGCTGGCGCTTGAACTGGCGGCAGTGCTCGCGTGTGGCGAGCACAGCTTCATCAGCCATCACTCAGCTGCCTTCGTCTGGAACCTTCGAGCCACGCCACCGCCACGGGTCGAGGTCTCGGTCGTGGGCCGGTATTGCGACTCGCGCAAGGGCATTCGTGTGCACCGGATCCAGGCGATCGACCGCGATGAGCGACGCCTGCACGAAGGCCTGTGGGTCAGCTCGCCGGCCCGCGCGATCCTTGAGGTCGCCGCCACCGCCACCCTCGACGAGCTCGCGAACATCGTGAACGAGGGCCACGGGCGGCGCCGCTTCACCCCGCACGAGTTGGAGACGGTGCTCCGGCGCCACCGCGGCGGACGCGGTACGGCGCGGCTGGCGAAGGTGCTCGGTCGCGAGGATGCGACGACGATCACGCGCTCTCGTGCCGAGCGGGCGTTCCTCAAGCTGATCCGCGACGCCCGCCTGCCTGCGCCCGAGACGAACCAGAGGCTCGGGCGGTACGAGCCCGACTTCATGTGGCGTGAGCAGCGACTGATTGTTGAGCTCGACAGCTATCGGTTCCACGGAGGGCCGGCCGGCTTTCACCACGACCGCGAGAAGGACCTCGTCTACCGGGACGCCGGTTTCGATGTACTGCGCCCGACGCGGAACCACGTCGTCTACCAGCCGGCGCGGGTACTCGTGATGGTGGTTCGCGCGTTGGGGCGCTAGCTCACGCGGCGCGCCGGCCGGACTCGCGGCGCTCGACCTCGGTGCGGACCAGCGGCGCCACCTGCGTACCGAACAGCTCGATCGACCGCATGACGTCCCTGTGGGCGACAGCGCCCACGCTCATCTGCCCGATGTAGCGCTGATTCCCGAACAGCTCGTGCTCGAACAGGATCTTCTCGGCGACCTGCTCGGGCGAGCCCACGGCCAGCGCCCCGCGTGGCGACCGGAGCGCGTCGTACTCGGGCCGCCCCGAGGGCGGCCAGCCACGCTCGCGGCCGATCCGGTTCATCATCGCCAGGTAGGAGGCGGCGAAAGCGCTGTTGGCCTCAGCCTCGGTGGCGCCGACGAACGCGTGGGTGTTGATCGCGACCTTCGCGTCGGCGAGGTCGTGTCCGGCGGCCTCGAACGCGCGGCGGTACAGGTCGACGAGCTGGTAGAACCGCTCCGGCTGGCCGCCGATGATCGCGAGCGTGAGGGGGAGGCCGAGGGCGCCGGCGCGGACCACCGACTCGGGCGTTCCGCCGACCGCCACCCACACGGGCAGCGGATCCTGGATCGGGCGGGGCCAGATGACCGCGTCGTTGAGCGGCGCGCGGTGGCGCCCGGACCAGGTGACGTGATCGGACTCCCGAATCCTCAGCAGCAGCTCGAGCTTCTCGGAGAACAGCTCGTCGTAGTCGTCGAGCTCGTAGCCGAACAAAGGGAACGATTCGATGAACGAGCCACGTCCCGCCCAGATCTCGGCACGCCCGCCCGATACGAGGTCGAGCTCGGCGAACTGCTGGAACACCCGCACAGGGTCGTCGGAGCTGAGCACGGTTACCGCGCTCGCGAGACGGATTCGCTCTGTCCGCGCCGCGATTGCCGCGAGGGGAATTGCCGGCGCCGACACGAGGAAGTCGGGGCGGTGGTGCTCGCCGATCGCGAATACGTCGAGGCCTAGCTGCTCGGCGAGCTCGGCCTCGTCGAGCAGGTCGCGCATCCGCTGCTCGGGCGACACGCCGGAGCCGAGGTCCGCGAAGGTGGCGAGTCCAAGTTCCATGCCACGGAGCATAGCACGATAGTTGTCCCCACAACTATCGTGATCAGGGGGCGGTTTCCTCCAACGCCGGCATCGTCGTAAGCGAGATCTGCCGCGCGCGCCGCTTGGCCGCCCCGACCGCCTCGGTCAGCGTGTCGATGTCGTAGACGCCGTAATGCCGCCGGCCGTTGATGAAGAACGTCGGTGTGCCCGATACCCCGCTCTCGTCGGCGCTCGCGACGTCCTCGCTGACCCGCTGAGCGTACTCGCGGCGGCGGAGCTCGTCCCTGAGGCGGTCCACGTCGAGGCCGAGATCGCCGGCGTAGCGCGCGAGGTCGCGCGGCGTCAGCTCGCCCTGATGGGCGAGCAGCACGTCGTACATATCCCAGAACTTCCCCTGCGCCGCGGCCGCCTCGGAGGCTTCGGCGGCTAGCTGCGCGCTCGGGTGGACATCGTTCAGCGGTAGGTGCCGCCACACGTACCGGATGTCCGACCCGTGCGAGGAGAGCAGCTCACGAATCACGCCCTCGGCCTGGCCGCAGTACGGGCACTCGAAGTCGCCGTATTCGAGCAGCGTCACGAGCGCGTCGTCCGGGCCGCGGATGTGGTCATAGTCGGGATCGACTTCCACGGCGAGGTCGAGGATGTCCTCAGCGGTACGCGCGACCTGGCGGGCGCGGAGCGCCTCCGGCAGCCGTCTGATCAGGCGTGTCAGCACCCACGCGACGGCTGGGGCCACCACGACCGTACAGAGGGCGCCGAGCTTCGCCTCGTCGAGCTCGATGCCGGTGAAGGCCAGGCTCGAGACGAGTATCGAGACCGTGAAGCCGATGCCGGCGCAGGCGCCCGCCGTGAGGAGCACCGGCTCGCTGATCGGTGAACGCGGCCCGTGGAACGCCGGCCGAGACGCGATCCACGAACCGGCGAACACTCCGATCGGCTTGCCCACTACGTACCCGAGCAGGATCCCCCATGTGATCGGCGAGGTGACCGCATGGCTAAGCAGGTTCGAGCTCATGTGGATCCCCGCGTTCGCGAGCGCGAACAGCGGCACGATCACGTAGCTCGTCCACGGGTGCAGTACGTACTGAAGGCGCTCGTTGGGCGAGATCGCCGACTGGAGGCTCTGCTGCGCCGAGCGCGCGAGCTCAGGCGTCGGTTGCTCGCGAAACTCACGGGTTAGCATCGTGGCCCGCTCGAGGTCGTCGCGCGACGGGGGATAGGCACTCGTGGCAAGCCCGATGGCCAGGCCGGAGATGACCGGGTCGATGCCGGACTTGAACATCGCGACCCAGATCGCGACCGCGAGGCCGACCGAGATCGCGGCCCGTCCGAACGGCGCATAACGCAGAGCCACCAGCGCTGCGAACAGCAGGACCGCGATGCCGAGCGCGAGCACCGAGACATGGGTCGTGTACACGGTCGCGATCACGACGAGCGCGGCCAGGTCGTCGGCCACGGCGAGGGTGAGCAGGAACACCCGGATGCGGGTTGCGGTCCGGGGAGTTACGAGCGCTACCGCCGCCAGCGCGAACGCAGTGTCGGTCGACATCGCCGCCCCCCACCCGTGTCCGCCCGCCCGCCCGGCGTTGAACGCCAGGTAGATCAGGATCGGCACGGTGACGCCTCCGATCGCTCCGACCACGGGGATCGCAAGCCGGCTCCGTTCGCGGAGCTCTCCGAGGTCGAGCTGGCGCTTGGCCTCGAGGCCGACCACGAGGAAGAACAGCGTCATCAGCCCCTCGTTGACCCACGTGCGAAGGTTGGCCGCGATGCCGGTTGACCCGATGTGGATCGACAGCCCAGTCGTCCACACCGACTCGTACGTGTGCCACCAGGGCGAATTGGCCCAGAGCAGCGCGGCGATGGCGGCGCCGAGCATCACGAACGCGCCGCCGGACTCGGTGCTCAGGAAACTCCGGACCGGCGCGGCGAGGTTCCTCGCCCACGCGGTTCGGCCGTTGTACGGAATTGCCTCTGTGGTGACGCTCATCCCGGCGCCTTACTCGATCAGTGGCGGGTCGCGAAGGTTGGAGTTGATCTGCTTCGACAGAGCCTCCGACGCGGCGCGCTGAGCCAGGAGCCGTTGCTGCTCGTCGGCGTCATCCATCAGCGCGGACTCGTAGGCGTCCGCGGCGACCTGGTAGCGCTCGCGCTCGCGTTCGGTGTCCTGCGCGGCCTGTCGGCGCAGCAGCTCTGCTCGCTCGGTCACGGCGGCGGCGGGTTCGTCACCGGAGTGGACCTCTTCGTACTCGGTCTCGCGGTCGAACGTGAAGCGCCGCTCGCCGCTCGCGACCGGGCGGTGGGCGACTCGGTAGATCGTGATCGCGCCGTCATCCTCGACGCGGGTGTAGATCTCGAACCGGGTGTACGGCTCGATCGTTTCCAGCCATTGCCGGCGCCGGTCCTCGACCTCCGCGGAGCTTCTGCCCTCGATCGAGTTTGCCGTGAGCTCGGCGACGTGCACCCAGCCCCAATGTGTGATCACAAGGACCGCCCCGACTACGACGATCGCGATGCTGAGCCCATCGATGCCGCTGGACACGGCGTCGATCAGTCCGAGCAGCACGAGCAGGGCACCGATCACGAGCGACGCCGCCGTCAGCGTCGCGCCGGTTCCGACGATCCGTCCGCGAACCCGACTCGGGACGATCGCCTCGGGGCGGCCGAGGGCTTCCGGCAGGTTGGCGAGGTCGTCGGACAGAAGCCGCTGGTCGGGATCGCGGTCGACGAATTCCGCCGGGCTCAACTCGTCGCTCATATGCGCTCAAGGTACTCCTTGATCGTGCTCGGCTGGCGGGTGTCGAGGAACGACACCAAGGTGTGTCGACAGGCCCCGAACCGTGCCTACACTTGATTGGAGACGAAGTTTTCACGCGCGGGACGGATCGGCCAGCGCTGTTAGTCCAGACCCCGGAAAGGGGGGCTAGAGATGCCGTTGTTTTTCTTCACAGTCGAGCAGCAGGAGCGGGCCATCGTCGAGCGCTTCGGGAAGTTCGTGCGGGTCGCGGGTCCGGGGCTCCAGACCAAGACGCCATTCGTCGAGCGCGTTGCCGGGCGGATGAGCCTCCAGGTCGAGCAGCTCAACTCCCAGATCGAGACCAAGACCAAGGACAACGTGTTCGTGCAGGTCAAACTGGCCGTCCAGTACAAGGTCGGCCCGGCCGATCAGCAGGTCCAGGACGCCTATTACAAGCTCGATAACCCCGAGGTCCAGATCCAGTCCTACGCGTTCGATGTTGTTCGCTCGCACATCCCGAGCATGGATCTGGACGAGGCATACGCCGACGCGGACACGATCGCGATGCACATCCAGGACACGCTGCACCGGCAGATGGCCGACTACGGCTACGAAATCGTCAAGGCGCTGATAACGAACATCGAGCCCGATCAGCGCGTCAAGGACGCGATGAACAACATCAACGCGTCGCAACGAAACCAGATAGCGGCGGCGGCCCAGGGCGACGCGCAGAAGACGCTCGCGGTCAAGAAGGCAGAGGGCGAGCGGGAAACGATGCGCCTCCAGGGCGAGGGCGTCGCGGCCGAGCGCAAGGCGATCGCCGAGGGATTGCACGAGTCGCTCGAGATCATCGCTCAGCACGGACTGGATATGCGGGAGGCGATGGCGCTGGTCGCCCTCACCCAGTACACCGACATGATCCGCGCGCTCGGCGAAAGTGCGAAGACCAACACGATCCTGCTCCCGCATTCGCCGAGCGCCGTCGGCGACCTGATGGGTCAGATCCGCGACGGCATTCTGGTCGCCGACCTCGCCAGCGACGCGACGGACAACTCCAACAACACCCCAAGCCTTCCGCCCGGCCGGCGGCCGGAACCAGGGCAGAGCTGACCGAACGTCGCCTCTCTTGTATCTGACCGCCTGCGCCGGTAGGTTCTCGCCGCGTTAGCCGGTCATGCGCCGTGAGGGTCGCGGCCGGAGAAGAGGGAAGGGAGGAGAGCTGTGGGGAGTGTTCCCGAAGAGGTAGAAGTCCTCTCGTCTGACGTTTTCCAGGGGGAGCTGAAGCGGGACGTCGGACTGCGGGGCCTGACGATGATCTCGCTCGGATCGATCATCGGCTCGGGCTGGCTGCTCGGGGCACTGGGGGCCGCGGAATCAGCCGGTCCGGCCTCGCTCCTGTCGTGGATCCTGGCCGGAGCGATCCTCGGCGTTCTCGCGCTCGTGCACGCCGAGTTGGGTTCGACCTACCCGTTGTCCGGTGGCACGGCGCGCTTTCCGTTTCTCAGCTTCGGCGCGCTGGGGGGCTTCACCGGTGGATGGATGGCCTGGATCCAGGCGGTCACGATCGCGCCGATCGAGGTCGAGGCCGCGCTCACGTACCTGGAGTCGACTTCACTTCACCCGGGTTTTGTGCACTCCAACGGCACGCTGTCCGGATCGGGCATCGCGGTCGCCGCGGTCTGCATGGCGATCTTCACCTGGATCAACATCATGGGCGTCCGCTGGCTGGCCGAGTCGAACAACATCACGATGATCTGGAAGCTCGCGGTGCCGACGCTCACGATCATCGTGCTGCTGATCGTCACCTTCAACGGAAGCAATTTCTCCGCCAATAGCGGCGGTGGCTTCGCACCGTTCGGCGCGAAGGGCATCTTCGCCGCGCTCCCCTTGGGGGTGGTGTTCGCCCTGGAGGGTTTTGAGCAAGCGATTCAAGTCGGCGGCGAATCGAGGAACCCCCAGCACGACATTCACCGCGCCGTGATCATCTCGATGCTGATCGGCACGGCGATCTACCTGCTGCTGGAGGTCGCGTTCATCGGCGCGCTCAACCCAAAGGACATCATGCACGGCTGGACCAACCCGATCCCGGGTCAGGGCTCGTTCGGTCCTTACGCCTCGCTCGCGACAACCGCCGGCGTGGGATGGCTGGCGACGATCCTGTACATCGACGCGGTCATATCCCCGGCAGGCACGGGCCTGGTCTACTCGGGCACGTCGTCGCGGCTGTCCTACAGTCTGTCCCGCAACGGGTACTGGCCGCCGCGTCTCGGCCAGGTCGACAAGCGCGGGGTCCCGTTCGCCTCGCTGATCTTCTGCTGGGTGATCGGGATGCTGGTCTTCCTTCCGTTCCCGAGCTGGGCCGGAATGGTGGGGCTCGTCACTGCGGCGACGGTGCTGATGTACGCGATGGCGCCGCCCTCGCTCGCCGCACTTCGTCGGAGCGACCCCGACCGGCCACGTCCGTACCGATTGCCGGCGGCTTGGTTCTTGGCTCCGCTGTCGTTCGTGTGTGCGAACTTCATCGTCTACTGGGCCGGCTGGAACACGATCTTCTGGTTGTACATATTCATCATCGCCGGCTTCGTCGTGTTCTTCGTCTACCAGGCGGTCGCGCCTCCGGGGCGCAAGCTGCATCTGCACTGGAGGGCGGCCTCGTGGATCCCGCCCTGGCTGATCGGACTCGGGATCATCTCCTACCTCGGTCAGTTCCCGACGAGCAAGCCGAGCTCGGGTTGGCCGTTCGGGATCGCGCTACTCGCCAAGCAAGACATCCCGTTCTGGACCGACCTCATCGTGGTCGCCGCTTGGAGCCTCGTGATCTACTACTGGGCCGCCCGTGTCGCGATGCCGACCGAGTACGTGAAGCAGGCGGTTGAAGTGGTCGACGAGGAAGCAAACCTCGCAGCTTTGACCCAGCAGCACGAGGCGGCGCCCGTCGCCTGATCACACAATTGACGCCTGAGGGGATGCGGCCCGGTCACACGGGCCAGGGCCGCTCGGCCGTGGCCGGCTCTCGGGACTGAGGGCCGGCGGTCAGACCGCCCACGGGCGCAGTTCCCTGGCGGCCCGGGCGGCGCCGGCGCGAAGGCCGGTTCGGCTGTACGGGTTGTACAGGGGACCCGTTCCGTCGGTGAGCAGGATCCACGCCTGAGCGACGCCGCTCGCCGTCACCGGCCCGGGTTCGGCGAGCGTGTCGGCGAGAGCGCTCAGCTCCGTGCTGGCCGCCGTCACCCGAGAACGATCGGGCCTGATCCGCGCGGGGGCGTGGGGAGCGCCCTCGCGCGACTCGCGGACGACGCGCCGGATCGCGCCGGCGATCGACCGGCGTCGCTCGAGCTCGGTGAGCTCCCGGGCGCGCAGTGCAAGCGCCGTGTTCGCCTCGGGAGGGACGCCGCCGGCGAGCGCGTGATCTAGCGCCCGGGGATGCCACCGGGCGGTGAGCCGTGCCCGCAAGCTTGGGCGCTCGGCGTGCACCAGGCCCTCCGCCAGCCCGTCGACAACGAGGACAGTCGCATCAGCCGCTTGAACTTTGCCATTCCTCATGACCGCCAAAGATGTTACGCCGGTCACCGTGACCTGTCAAGCCAATTTGATGGTCACGGGCACTAAGATCGCAACATGAGCGATCTGCCGTTGTGGTATCCGGGTACCGAGTCCAAGCCGGCTCCGATGCCGCTGCTCCGGGTCCAGGCATTCCTCAACACGATCGATGTCGAGGAAGACGTCGATGTGCTGGCCGATCCTTCCCGGGCGCGGGACTGGTTGATGGCGGCGGGCCTGGTGGCTCCGGGTTTCGAGGTGACCGACGCCGAGCTCGACCTCGCCCGCGAGGTCCGGGACTGCCTGCGGAGCTTGGTCGAGGAGGCCGGCGAGGACGGGTCGGACCGGGAAGCCGAGGACCTCGAGGCGCTGCGAACGCTCGCCGCCGAGCACACCGCGCGGCTGACGGTCGGCGACGGCGGCGTGCTCGGGCTCGAGGACGTGTGCGGGGAGACGCTCGGCGACGGCCTGTTCTCGCTCCTGCTGATCATCCGCGGGGCCCAGAGCAACGGCAACTGGTCGCGCCTGAAGACGTGCGCGAACCCCGACTGCCGGTGGGTCTTCTACGACCGCTCTCGTAACCAGCAGGGCAACTGGTGCAACATGGCGGTCTGCGGCAACCGCCTGAAGAACCGCCAGCTGCGCGCCCGCCGCCGCTGAGCGACGGCACCCAATTGGCGGTTCACGAGCCCGTTGCGGGGGCTATCTGTGCGGCGTCGAACGCTTCGTCCGGACTCTCGGCTACGAGCCGGACCCTCTCGCCGGGCGGGAGTGCGACCAGCGAGGCGTCAAACGGCTCGACTGCGACTGGGCCGTCGTAACCGATTCGATCCAAGGCCTGCAGGAATCCGACGAGGTCGATCACGCTCGTGGCGCCGGGCAGCCGAGGAATCCCGATTCTTTGGGGCCTCGCGCTCGCGGCAGTCGTCCTTTCGCTCACTCCACTCGCCGGCTCGGTGGTCGCGCTGAGCGTTCTCACGATCCTTGCCGTCGGCGTTGTCGTTGCCGGGGGGCTCAGCGCCGGCGGGACGTTGTTGACCTGGAGCGTCGAGAGCCTAGGGGGGAGCGTAGTCGCTGCCGGCGCCATGGTCATGCTTTGCGTCTCAGTTGGTGAGGCGCTCGGCCCGCTATTCGCGACGACGCTCGCAGACGCGAGTTCCGATGCCGCGCCGGTAACGGCGCTCGCCGGTCTCAGCGTGGCCACCCTCGTGCTGTTCGCGGCCCAGCCTGCACGCGCCACGACGACACGACACGCGGAACCATGACGAGTGTGGGCGTGCCGGCGATGACGGCCCCGGCACGCCCACACATGGCCGCTCAGGCCCCCGGCATCAGTGCCACACCCAGCGCGCCAGGTGAATTACCCACGACACCGTCTGGCCGCCCGTCTGCGTGGCGGTCACGGTGACCGGCATGAGATGGAACACGCCATTGGAGGCAAGAGCCTTCTGGCCGGCCGAGTTCAGCTCCATGTTCTGGAAGCCGCCGCTGTCGGGCGCCAATAGTTGGTCGACTGACCGTTCGAGTTCGCCGTGCCGTTCACCGTCGCATTCGACTGACCGACGTTCGACGGCGAACCGGTCGTCACAGACGGCGCGGCCGCTGCAGCCGACGCCGGCGCTGGATGACTCGCTGACGAGATCGCGAGCACCAATAAGCCGCAGCCAACCAACACGACTGCCGCGGCGACGCGCATTCTGCGCATGCAGCCTCCTTCGTGCGTGTTCAGTCAGAACACGTAACAGAGCGTCGTGGTGAGAGTTGCGGGTGACCCCGACTCGGTTTGAGTCCTGACACTCAACGTCAATTTGGTGTAAGGCTCGCCGCCGGCGCCGGTGTGACCGCGGTCTCGGCGAGCGTTACTCGCAGCCGCGGGATCGTGTGGTGCGCGATCGGGCCGATCCCGAGCGCGTACACGACGGTGCCGACCCCGACGGTGCCCCCGAGGAGCCAGCCGGTGAGCAGGACCGTGAGCTCGATCGAGGTGCGGACGACCCGGATCGAATGACCGCGGGCCGCCAGTCCGGTCATCAGCCCGTCGCGCGGACCCGGGCCGAGGCCGGCGCCGATGTACGCGCCGGTGGCGATCCCGTTGAGGAGAACGCCCGCGAGCATCACGAGGATCTGGGCTGGGAGCCAGTGCACCGGGGGCACGACGGCGAGCATCAGATCGATCACCAGGCCGACGATCAGCGCGTTGCTGAGCGTGCCGAACCCCGGACGCTGGTGCAGCGGGATCCACAGGAGCAGAACCGCCCCGCTGACGATGATCGCCCAGGTACCGACGCCGAGCCCGAAGTGCCGCGAGAGGCCCTGGTGGAGGACGTCCCACGGGTCGACGCCGAGGCCCGCCAGCAGCAGCATCGAGGCGCTCACGCCGTAGAGCACGAGGCCTACGTAGAGCTGAACCAGGCGTCGCACGCGAGGTGGGCGCATTCGCATCATCGCCACGAGTGTCCCAGATAATGGCCTATGCATCCGCAGGCCAATTTGCTAGAAGTGGCATGTGACGATCACCCCCGCCAGCCGTCTCGTCGAGCTGCTCGGATCCTGGCGGCGCGATGGCACGAGCCGCGAGCGACTCGCGGCGTCGTTGCGTTCGCTGATCCTCGACGGCCGGATTGCGGTCGAGAGCCGTCTGCCCGCCGAGAGGTCGCTCGCGATGGCGCTCGGCGTGAGCCGGGCCACGGTCACCGGCGCGTACGACGCGCTTCGTGAGCAGGGCTACATCGCGAGCCGGCAGGGGTCGGGGAGCTGGGTGACGCTCCCGGGCGGCCATCGCGCCGCTCCCGACGCGATCGTCGGGGGTCCCGGGCTCGACATGCGGATCGCCGCGCTGCCGGCGCCGGCGGTGCTCGAGGACCTGTTCGGGGCGGCCGCGCGCGAGCTGCCGCGGTGGCTCGACCACCACGGCTACGACCCGCTTGGCCTCCCGCCGCTGCGCGCCGCGATCGCGCGCTGGTTCGATCGGCGCGGACTGGCGACCCGGCCGGAGCAGATCCTCGTCACCAACGGGGCGATGCACGGGGTCGATCTGTCTATCCGGGCGGCGCTCCCGCGCGGCCGGCACGTGCTCGTGGAGGTGCCGAGCTACCCGGTGGCGCTCGACGCGCTGCGCACCGCCGCCGCGCGGCTAGTGCCGGTGCCGCTGACGCGCGAGGGCTGGGATCTCGACGCGCTCCGCATGGTGGCACGGAGCCGCCGGCCGGCGCTCGCGTACCTGATGCCGGACTTCCACAATCCGACCGGCCTGCTGATCGACGAACCGTCCCGCCGGCGCGCGATGCGCGCGCTCCGGTCCGCGCGCACGGTCGTGGTGATCGACGAGACGTTCGTCGAGCTCAACCTCGACGGCGTCGAGATGCCGGCGCCGGCGGCGAGCTTCGGCGACGAGCGCACGATCACGGTCGGCTCGCTGAGCAAGGCGGTCTGGGGAGGGCTGCGTGTCGGATGGGCGCGCGGAGACCCGGCGTTGATCCACCGTCTGATGGCCGCGCGCGCCACCAGCGATATGTCGGGTCCGCTGTTCGAGCAGATCGTCGCCACCCACGTGCTCGGGCACCTCGACGAGATCCTCAGCGAGCGACGAGCGATGATCCGCCGCCGGCGGGACGCGCTCGCCGGCGCGCTGCACCGACGCCTCCCGGAATGGTGTTACACGCTCCCGGCCGGAGGCATGTTCCTGTGGGCGGAGTTGCCCGAGCCGATCAGCACGAGCCTGTCGCTAGCCGCCGCCGAGCAGGACCTCCAGCTGACGCCGGGACCGCGGTTCGCGGCCGCCGGCGTGCTCGAGCGCCACCTTCGGTTGCCCTTCACGCTCGCGCCGTCACAGCTCGAACGCGCTGTCGACATCCTGGCCGATCTCACTCCGGGAGCCGTCGGCGAGCGGGCCCCGAAGGGCCTGGCGTACGTGGCCTAGGTGGTCTTGCGCGGGCGGTCGGCGCGCGAGCGGCTCTAACGCGGGCACTTGGCGGAGGGCTTCCCCGCGGATCGACCCGCACGAAAACCTGCAAGATCTGCCAATCGAACTCGAGAGCGGGACCGTGGCAGGGCGTGCACGTCCCGGAGCTGTCGCACAAACCCGGCGAGTGGGATCGGTTGTGTCGAGGTCATAACGCACCGGCGCGTCATGGAGGCAGCTCGCCGAAGTTTGGCGTTTTACCCCTCAAAAATGAGGGGTAAAACGCCATTGTCCGGGGGTGGTCGGCCACAGCCCCTCGCGACCTTGTGAGCCGACCACAAACGCCGATCGGTTACGCGACAGCGTCGCGGGCGGCGTTTGCGCCGCCACCCCTGATGGATGAGACTCTTCCTCGGCCGCCGGGCCGACGCCGGCGAGGCTTGGTGCGGTAGTGAGAGCCCGTGCGACAGCGTGGCCCAGGAGCCTCTGGAACCGTTGATTGCTGCCATCAGCGCGAAAGCCAGGACTCATCTCTGGGAGGCTCCTCCCGGCGGCCGGTATCGCCGCGTCAACCAAGGAGATCGCCGGCCGCACCTGAAAACCGAGCAAGCTCACTCAGGCGGGCCTGTTTTCGCGTGCTCGGACGTCCCCGTCGGGCGGACGGGGATTCACAAGCCAGCGTCCCCACGTGCGCGATGTGCCAGGACCCGGCCCGGGGAGCGCCGATTGGCAGGTCATGCATGCCGGGGCTGCCGCCGGACGCACGGCCGAGGATCCGGCGGCCGGCCTCGAGCTTGCCGACCGCCGGGCCGATCTCGAAGTTGTCCCCAGCTGGCCGGCGCTACCGCGTCGCGGTCCTCCAACCCTCCGCGTACTGCATGCGGGCCGGCTCGGAGTACGGCGTCGGGCTGACGATCGCGCGGACTTCGATCTGGCGCTGGTTCGGGTCGACGGTCGTCTTGCGCGAGCCGCCGTTCGGCTCACCCCACACCACCGTGACCTCGCTGCCGATCTCGACGGACGGGTCGACGGTGGCGAGCGACAGCGCCCGCTTCTCGTTGTTGCTGTAGCCGGTGAACATCGAGTAGCCCACGACGTTGCCGCCCGCGTCGAACACCGAGTCGAAGTTCGATGAGCCGTAGTTGGCGATCGGCAGGTCGAAGAACTGGTAGGGCTCCTCGAGGGTGTCGAGCACCGAGCCGAGGATCCGCACGACGTCCTCGTCGGCCCACGCCAGCGTCACCTTCTTGCGCTGGACCTCGGGGTCGATCTGCTCGAGCGCGTCGCGACCGATGAAGTCGTGATCGAACTTGACGAACGGGCCGTAGCCGAGCTCCCACGGGTTGAGGTAGTAGTCCTCGATGCTGTCCGAGACGAAGCTGCCGGCCAGCGCATTGTTGGCCTCGTAGCTGTCGGCGCCGAGCCACTCCCGGTACTGGCGGAGGACGCCATCGCCGGTGTAGATGGCCGGCAGCGGCGACGGGATCCAGCCCGACTCGAGCGTGTTCGACGCGTACGCGCGCGCGCCGCACGGCTCCATGCCGAACTCCTTGCCCGCCTCGAGGATCGTCCCGCGGACGTCGTCGTAGCTCTCATACGGCCCCCACAACTCGAGCCCGGGCTCGCCGGCCATCCCGTGACGGAGAGTACGGACGCGCGCGCCGCCGAGGTTCATGTCGGCCATGCGGAAGAACTTGAGCTGCTCGAGCGGACCGCCGTTGAGCTTCTCGATCACCGACCAGGCATTCGGGCCCTGGATCTGGAACCGCCAGACCTTGCGCGTGACCGCCTTGCCGTACGGCCGCGAGGGTGAGCGGTCGTCGTATTCGAAGTCGAGGTTGTAACCGCCGGTCTCGGCGTGGAAGTGAAGCCAGTTCGCCGCCGGATTGCGGCCCACCCAGACGAACTCCTGCTCGTCCAGGTGGAACAGGATTCCGTCGCCGATCACGTGGCCGGCCGGGGTGCACGGCACGAACTGCTTGGCCTGGTTGACCGGGAACGTGGCGACACTGTTGATGCCCGTGTCGGAGACGAGCTTCAATGCGTCCGGACCCTTGAAGAAGAAGTTCACCATGTGGTGCGACTGATCGAACAGGACCGCGGTCTCACGCCAGGCGCGCTGCTCGCGGCGCCAGTTGGTGAACTCGTAGGGGACGACCGGATAGATGTAGGCGCCGATCTGCGAGTTGCGCAGCCGCTCGACGACGTTCCCGGATCCGTCGAGGACTTCCTGGAGGTTGCTTGGAGCCATGGTCTCTCTTCCCTTCGATTTAGTCGTTATCCACTGAACTGACCCGACTTGGCCTGGTGGTCGCGGCCGAGGAAGGTGTTGGCCCAGGCGCTCGTATGAGCCAGCGCGTTGTCCTTGACCACCACTGGGCTGGCGAGCATGTCCTCTTCCTCGCCGTAGGCCTTCAGCCGCTCGTAGGCCTGGGACCAGATGCACTCGGTTTCGTACACCTCGCAGATCCCGTCGCGCGTGCCGCCGCACGGGCCGTTCCGCTGGTTCTTGGCGCAGACTGACTCGGGACACACGTACGCGATGTCGGGGAGCGAGCAGTCGCCGCAGTCGCGGCACTTGAACATCGGGACCTTCGCCGCCTGCTCGAGCGCGTGGGCGGCGCGGCCGACCGGCCGCGGCGCCGCGTCGATCTTCTCGTACAGCGAGCGCGCCGCGTCGTGCAGCGGTCCCTCGGGGTCGAATACCGTCTGATGAACGCGGCGGCTGAACCGATAGCTGAGCGGAACGCGCAGATCCGTCCTGCGTTTGCGCTTGGACTTCACGTAGTCGGCGCTCAGCTCGTCAGAGGAGAGCCCGGTTTCGCGGTCGGGCTCGAACATGTAGAACTCGCCGGCGCGACCGAACCGCAGCTCGCGCGAGAGTTCGCGCCAGTCGGTGTCTGCGAATCCGTCGGCGCGATCGAGGATTTCAAAAAACGTCTCCGCGCTGGTGTGCCCGCCCAGATAGGCGCCGTTGAAACCGAGGCCGCGGGCGACCGTGAGCTGCTTGGCCGCGAGGTCGATGAAGAACGAGCGGCCGTGATCGGCGCTTGCCCCGTGCTTTTCGGCCAGCTTCAGCAGCTCATCAGTGACGATGACGCCGGGGATCCTGCCAGCGTTGAAAGCGCGGGCGGCAGGACGCGAGAGCAGGAACACATTCGCCAGTGGACGCACCGAAAGCCCTGCACGAGCCACGTAGCGAAGCAGCTCGTCGTCCTTGCGCGCGTTATAGCCGATCTGGTTGATCACGAACCGCGCGCCGGTCCTGACCTTCTTGGCCAGCTTCTGGTACTGCGGGACGACCTCGCGCTCGTGGAGCTTGTGGTTGGTGACCACGCAGCCGAGGAAGAAGTCCGTCCGCTCGAGCCGCTCGCCGGTCCGCGCGATGTGCAGCCCGGCGTTCATGTCGCTGTACAGCTTCAGCAGTCCGACCGAATCGATGTCGAACACCGGCGCCGCCGTGCCGCCGTACCCGCCGAGCGGGTAGTCGCCCGACAGGCATAGGACGTTGCTGAAGCCCTCGGATGCGAGCTTCCAGCCACGGCTCTCGAGCGCGTTCCGGTTCCAGTCCTTGCAGGCGAGATGGATGACCACCTGCTGCCCACGCGAGACCAGGTCGGTTCCGAGCGTGTCGGGCGCGAGCATCGCATTGCCGCCGGGGTTGTCGGTGATCGACAGCACATCGATCCGGGGGTCGTGGGCGAGCGCGCGTGCTTTGTCGACCAGCGCGCGGCTGCGATCGGTGGTGACCACCCCGCGGGCGGTGACCAGCTCGACCGCGATCGCAAACGCGCCGGGCGCCTGCAGGCAATCGCGAAACGACGTCGACGTCAACTCACGCGGTCTTTCTCAGCCCTAATCGCCTCTCCGAAGGAAATGCCAGCGTAGGACCGCCGACGACCCACTGCAACGGTTGCTTCTGCTGAGCGGAAGAAGCGTCAAAATGGTCTTCGATGGGAGGAGCGAGGACTCGAGTCGACCACCGGTCGGGGACCGCCCGCGGCTTTGCGGTGCTCGACGCGTTCACGCCCGCGTCGCCGGCGTTGACCCTGTCCGAGATCGCTCGTCGCGCGGCGCTTCCGCTCACGACCGTGCACCGGCTCGTCGGGGAGCTTTGCGCGGCCGGGGCCTTGGAGCGGGACCGCGATGGGAGCTATCGGATCGGACTGCGGTTATGGGAGATCGCCTCGCTCGCCCCGCGTGGCGTTCCGCTACGCGAAGCCGCTCTGCCGTTCCTCGAGGATCTGTACGAGGTCACCCACGAGAACGTCCAGCTTGGCGTCCGCGAGGGGCACGAGGTGCTGTACATCGAGCGCATCGCAGGTCGCCAGGCGGTCGGTGTGCTCACGCGGGTTGGCGGCCGGTTTCCCATCCACGCGTCCGGCATCGGGCTCGTGTTGCTGGCCCACGCGCCCCAGCACGTGCAGATCGAGGTGCTCGCCGGTCCGCTCCAGCGGTTCACCGACTACACGGTCACCGATCCGGATCGTCTCCGACGGATGCTGTCTCGGATCCGCCGGGACGGAGTCGCGGTCAGCGACCGGCAGGTGACCGACGATGCCGTGTCGGTGGCGGCGCCGATCTTCGACGCCGCCGGCGCCGTGCTGGCGGGGGTATCGATCGTCAGCAAGGCCGACGGGACGGACCCGGCGCGGTTGGTTCCCGCGGTCCGGGCGGCGGCGCTCGGAACCTCGCGGGCGCTCCGCGCGCAGCGCGGTCCAGGCTGACCTGACGGCTCGGCACTCAGTTCAACGAATTGCATACAGATTGATCTTCTGTCTATAATTCTGCCCGCGAGTGCTTGAGAGACCGGTGGTGTCTGCAAAGGAGCGGCTATGAAGCTTGTGACGTTCGACGACGGGCGGGTGGGGAAGGTCGTCGATGGCATGGTGCTTGAACTCGACGTCCCGGATATGCGCCGGTACTTCGAGCTCGGCGGCGAAGTGCGGGAGACCGGTCGCGAGCTCGCGCTCGAGGACGTTCGCCTGAGAGCGCCGATCGTCCCCAAGAAGTTCTTTCACACCGCGGGCAACTTCCGCGAACACCACGAGGAGTCGAAGAACGTCAACTGGTCTCACCCGGTGCTGCCGTGGATCGTGTTCTTCCAGAACGTCGACGCGATCATCGGTCACGACGACGCGATCGTCTACCCAGAGGCGCTCACCAAGGAGCTCGACTACGAGCTCGAGCTGGCGGTCGTGATCGGCAAGGCGGGCAAGTTCTTCTCGCCCGAGGAGGCCGCCGACTACGTCGCCGGCTACCTGATCTTCAACGACATCACCGCGCGCGACATCCAGCGTGAGGAGATGAAGTCGGGCGTGTTCTGCCTGTCGAAGAGCATTGACACGTTCTGCCCGATCGGCCCCTGGATCGTCACGCCCGACGAGATCCCCGATCCGCACGCGCTGTCGATGGAGCTGCGGGTCAACGGAGAACGCCGGCAGGTCTCCCACATGAGCAGGATGTCGGTCACGGTTCCCGAGATCATCAGCCACTACTCCGCGATGGGCTACAGCCCCGGCGACATCATCTCGACCGGCACGGTCGCCGGCGTGGCCGGCTTCAGCGACGACGCCGCCTCTCTGTACCTCAAGCCCGGTGACGTGGTCGAGGCGGAAATCGAGGGCGTCGGGGTACTCCGCAATCGGGTGATCTCGTGGGAGGAGGGCCATCCCGACCTGGTCGCCGATGCGTCGGAGGTCGCGGCCGCGCAGTAGCGCAATGCCGGTCGTCGAGATCGCCGCCGGCCGCCTGGACGGTCGGCACGTAGGGGAGGGGATCGCCTTCCAGGGAATTCCGTACGCCACGGCGCCTCGATTCGCGCCGCCCGGTCCGGTCGGGGCATGGACCGGCGTGCGCGACGCCGGCTCCCCGGGCCCGGCCGCGCCGCAGCCGCGGAGACCAGCGTCCGCGTTCACGCACGGCGACCTTCCCGGAACCGATGAAGAGTGCCTCAGCCTCAACGTGTCCGCGCCGACGCTCGACGGCCGCCGGCCCGTGTTCGTGTGGCTCCATGGTGGCGGGTTCGCGATCGGGCACGCGGCGGCAAGCCTGTACTCGGGCGTGCGGCTCGCTGCGGACGCCGGCGCGGTGGTAGTGACCGTCAACTACCGACTCGGCAGCCTCGGCTGGCTCGGGCACCCCGACCTGGCGGCACAAGCCGACGGCCCTGCCGCGAACTGGGGGCTTCTCGACCAGATCGCGGCCCTCGAATGGGTGCGAGACAACATCGCGGCGTTCGGCGGCGACCCCACCCAGGTCACCCTGGCCGGGCAGTCGGCCGGGGCGCTGTCGGCGATGGACCTGCTCGTCGCCCCGCGCGCGGCCGGACTCTTCCGCCGCGCCGTCCTCCAGTCGCCGCCGCTCGGCGACGTCGCCCAGCCACCATCGGTCGCGACCGCGTGGGCAGACGCGCTCAGCGGTGCGGCGGGAGGGACGGAGCGGTTCGACGCCGTGCGCCTGCGCGAGCTCGAAGCCGACCATCTGGTTTCCCTTCACGAACAGCTGCTGGAGCAACCGGCGTGGCGCGGGACCCGCGGCGGCGCCCTGCCGACG
>Ga0335083_10000556_pt1 | contig 55734 bp, 43 predicted proteins | sample Lox_Sample_42_FD_206716 | JGI IMG/M metagenome (GOLD analysis project Ga0335083, IMG submission 206716) | Soil microbial communities from Loxahatchee National Wildlife Refuge, Florida, United States - Lox_Sample_4.2 | ecosystem: Environmental > Terrestrial > Soil > Wetlands | place: USA...
GTAGACTGTAGTTACCCGTGCGCCCGTAGCTCAGCTGGATAGAGCGGTTGCCTCCGGAGCAACAGGTCGGGAGTTCGAATCTCTCCGGGCGCACCATGCTGTTCGGTTTCAACGGATTGAGAGCGGTGACTCCAATTCACAGGGTCTGAATGACCCGTTGCCTTGGAGAACGCCGTGTTGCCGAAGCTCGAACAATTCATTCAAGAGAAGCAGTACCTCACCAACGTCACCGCTGCTACCCTCCCGGCGAGGAGCGGGTCTGGAACTCCAACATCCCGATAAGACCTTAGATGTTGAGCCATGCCGTCAAGGAACATAGTAAAAGCGGCTTTAGCCGCTGAGGCGAAGCCCCCGCGAGGGAACGGGGCACAGTTCCTGACAGGCTTCATCCCGTCTGAAGAAATCCACAGCCCAATGTGACATCTGCCCTTGCGCAAAAAAATAAAAGAGCAGACTATAGCCATGGCGAAAGCGGTGTATGCGAGACAACTCTTGCATGACCTAAGTCCCTGCCGCTCAAGATTTTGCCCCTAAGCTGTTGAGGCCCAAGATTTTATTTGAGATTTTCCGCTAAATCGATGATTCCAGAAGACCAGGGGGGAGGGGGGCACACCCTCTCAACCCTCCCAATTCCCAAATTGGAACTCGCTGAAAACCTGCTTTTTCACCCCTCCGAGAATTTTTTTTTCGCGCGTAATTCACTGCGCATTTTCGTCGTTCCCGCATGAACTACGACGCTCTCCTGGTGGTCTCTTTCGGCGGTCCTGAGGGTCACGACGACGTCATCCCCTTCCTCGAAAACGTTTTGCGCGGACGCAACGTCCCGCGCGAACGCATGCTCGCCGTCGCCGAACACTACTACCACTTCGACGGCAAAAGCCCCATCAACCAGCAAACGCGCGATTTGATTGCGGCTATTAAAAACGAACTCCAACAGCATGGCCCGAATCTTCCGGTCTATTGGGGAAATCGCAACTGGCATCCAATGCTCGCCGACACACTGCGCCAGATGAAGGATGATTGCATTAAACGAGCCCTCGCGTTTGTCACTTCTGCATACAGCTCATACTCCGGATGTCGCCAGTACCGCGAAGACATCGCTCGTGCCCAAGCCGAAGTCGGCGAAGGCGCTCCGCAAATCGATAAGCTCCGTGTTTTCTTCAATCATCCGGGATTTCTTCAAGCAACCGAAGATCGGCTGCAAGAAGCTCTTTCCCGGCTTCCTGCGCAGGCGCGCCAGAACGTCCAGGTCATCTACGTCGCGCACAGCATTCCCATGTCGATGGCCAGCTCTTCCGACTACGTGAAGCAACTCGAAGAAGTGCGACGACTCGCATCTGCCGCTGTCGGTATCAAGAACGATGTACTCGCCTATCAAAGCCGTAGCGGCGCTCCCGGACAACCGTGGCTCGAACCCGACATCCTCGACTACCTGCGTGAAGTAAAGGATAAGAATCTCGCGAGTGCTGTCGTGATCGCCCCCATCAGCTTCATCTCCGATCACATGGAAGTGCTCTACGACCTCGACATCGAAGCGCAGTACTTGTGCGATGAACTCTCTCTGCCGATGGCGCGCGCCAAGACCGTCGGAGTACATCCCAGATTCATCACGATGATCCGCGAGCTGATCCTGGAGCGAATAGAAGGCGCGGAACGTCGCGCGTTGGGATCGCTTGGTGCCAGGCAAGATGTTTGTGCCGAAGATTGCTGTCCCGCGCCGCAACGGCCCGTGCGGCCGCAAACGGCACAGCGCCCAAGCTAAAGTTAATGTGTTGGTTGAGGATGAAGCCGTTCGTAGTCCGTAGCCTTCGGACTTCCCGCAAGCAGATGCATCGTGTCGAGGATCGTGTTTACCACCGATTCGTTACCGACTGCAGTGTTCAGCATCATGTGATAGAGCGATCGCGTCGGCCAATCGGCGTTAAAGTAATGCTTCACATAAGCCATGCGCTCGCGATCAATCGCGTCCACCATTTCCTCGGCCTCTTCCCCGGTATGACCGTCAGCAATCGTGCGGCGAATCTTCTCTGCTCTCGGCGCATAGAGAAATATGTGAAAAGCGTCTGGATGTTCGCGCAGGAAGAACGGCGCTCCGCGCCCGACGATCACCGCCTTCCCCTCCCGCCCGATGCGATTCATGATGTCCTGCATCATGGCCATCATGCGGTCCGTATCGAAGATCTGGTTGCCGAGCTGGGAGCTGCGTTCATAGCTTCCCCGCCAGAACACTTTCGCCAGGCGATGCAATCGGCTGTCCATGCGCTCGTCGCACCGCTTCACGGCGGAAGGATCGACTTGCGCGATACGCGCGATTTCCTCGGTGAGCAGATGATCCCAGAGTTTCCAGCCCATACGCTCGGCCAATTGCTTGGCGATGGAAGCCGCTCCACACCCGAACTCGCGCTCAATGGTAATCAGGCGAAACATGGGACTTAGTGTACCGCCATTCCTCCGCCGGGTTTCGACTTCTTCATCAGGAACACTGCTGGAATCATACATAGAATGGCCACACCCAGGAACCAAAAGCAATCGATATAAGACAGCATAGTAGCCTGACGCTGCACTGTATCTTGGATCAGAGCATATGCCTGCTGCGTTGCCGCGGCGGCGCTTGCGCCATGCGCCTGCATCGCTCTGGATGCGCCGCTCATCATGGCTCGTAAAGCTGGATTTCCAGCACTCAGGTTCCAGGCTAAATCGTTAAGATGTGCCTGCGTCCGGCGATCGAGCATGGTCGTAACGATGGAAATCCCCACGCTACCGCCAATGTTGCGGGCCAAGTTCATCAACCCTGAAGCTGCATTGTTCTTGTCGCGCGGTAGGAACGCATACGCAGCTGTATTAATGGGGACGAATAGAAATGCCATCCCTACTGCCTGCAAGAGTCGCGCAATGACCGTAGTGCGGAAATCCATCTGCAGGTTGAACGTCGTCATATGAAATAGTGAGGCCGATAGCACGACGAGACCGAAGACGAGGAGCCAGCGCGGAGAGTAGCGCGAGAGCAGGAATCCCACCAAAGGCAGCAGCGCCATGATCGCGAAGCCGCCTGGCATGAGTGCGAGCCCCGATTGCTGCGCGGTGTATCCCAGCATCGTCTGCATGAACAAAGGCAGGAGTAATGTGCTGCCCAACAGCGCGAAACCCAGCATGAACATCAGCAGGTTCGAGATCGCGAAATTCCGGTCCCGGAATAGATGAAGATCCACGATGGGATCTTTCTGCTTCCACTCCCAGAAGATCACGAAGAGCAGCGATGCCACACTGATCACCGTAAGGATGGTGATGAACTGAGACTCGAACCAGTCATCGCGTTGGCCTTTGTCGAGAACAACCTGCAACGTCCCCAGTCCAAGCGCTACAAAGCCAAGCCCGACGTAATCGATATGCGTCTCAGCGAGCTTGCGGCGCCGGAAATACGGAGGATCCTGAATCAGCCGCGAAGTCAGCAATAGCGAGAGAATTCCAACCGGAATGTTGATGAAGAAGATCCAGCGCCAACTGAAGTTATCCGTAATCCACCCACCGAGAGTCGGCCCGATCGCCGGTGCCGTGACAACAGCCACCCCGTAAATTGCAAAAGCCATGCCACGCTTCGCCGGAGGAAAGGTGTCCGCGAGAATGGCTTGTTCACTGGGTTGCAGCCCTCCTCCTCCCACACCTTGAAGGACGCGGCAGAGGATCAGAACACCGAGATTTGGCGCCAGTCCACACATGAACGAACTGATCGTGAAGAGCGTCACGCAGCCCATGTAGAAATTCTTGCGGCCGACTATGGACGAAAGCCATCCGCTTAGAGGGAGAACGATGGCATTAGACACAAGATACGACGTGAGCACCCACGTGCTCTCGTCCTGCCCGGCGGAAAGGCTGCCGGCTATGTGTGGCAAGGAAACGTTCGCAATGGAGGTATCGAGCACCTCCATGAACGTCGCCAGCGTGACAGCGAGCGCGATGATCCACGGATTGACCGCAGGACGCCATGCATCAGAAGGGTCAAGCGTAGCTGCCGCAACGCTCATTCGCGAATCCAAACCTTGGGCGTTACCGACAGGCCAGGACGCAGCGAATGATCGTTGTTCGAACCAGAGTCCAGGATGATCTTGACCGGCACGCGCTGCACGACCTTGACATAGTTCCCAGTCGCATTCTCCGGAGGTAACAGGCTGAACCGCGCCCCGCTGGCGCCCGCAATGCTGTCCACCTTGCCGTTGTACTTGCGGCCGTTTGCGTCGACTTCGATCGTAACGTGCTGGCCCGGCTTCATGTCGCGCAACTGGGTTTCTTTAAAGTTCGCCGTGATCCAGATGTCATCGAGGTTGATCACCTTCATCAATTCCTGTCCCGGAGCCACGTTCTGTCCGACTTCGACCGTACGGTCGCTGACGATACCATTTACTGGAGCGACGACTTTGGTGTAGCGCAGGTTGAGTTCGGCTTGATCCAGGTTCGCCTTCATCCGCTGCACTTGTGCCAGAGCAGAGTCTGCCTTGGCTTTTGAGATTTGCATTTGCTTGGGTGCAGTATTCGCATAGCGCCAGTTGGCCTCAGCCTGCACCAGTCTGCCTCTGGCCTGCGTGACCTGCTGCTCGGCAGCATCTGCAGTAGCGCGGGTGGCTTGCACGTTTGCGGCGCTGGCTTGGGCGGCTGCGGTCGCCTGATCGAACTGCTGTTGCGAGATCTCCTGCTTCTCGACAAGTTGCTTGTAGCGAACTAAATCGTTCTGCGCTTTCACATTGTTGGCTTCCGCCTGCTCAAGCTGCGCCTTCGCGGCCTGCAGCTCTTGTTGGGCCGCCTGGATGCCGGCGCGCGCACTGTTCACTTCGGCTTCACTGGCGGAAACCTGACTGCTCGTGTTCACCGAGGTGATGGGAACGGATACGCCGGCGGCGACGGCGGTCGCCTGAGCATCGGCATAGTCGGCCTTCGCCCGGTCGTAAGCTAATTGGTAGTCAGCGGGATCAATCTCCACCAGCACCGTCCCAGCCTGCACGTATTGGTTGTCTTGGACGTTGAGCTTAATGACATGTCCGGTAATTCGAGCACTGACGGAATTGATATGGCCATCGACCTGAGCATCATCGGTGGATTCATAGCTGGTGAAATAACGGTAGACAAAGAACCCTACGACCACCAGTACAACGAGCGCAATCAGAACAGCGATGCGGAAACCAGGACTCTGAGTACGCGAAGGACGAGCGTGGAAATCCCTTTCGGTAGCCGGCAGTGGCTTGTTGGTGGTCTCTGGTCTATCGCCTACAGGAGGATTTGCTGTAGGAGGCGCAGCCTGCGTCGTTTCCATATGCTTATTGATTGCCTTTCAGATAGCGCCGGACGCCCTGTTCGGCATCGCCGATGGCGTAGGCGAGTTCAACTTTCGCGAGATTATGAGCATAGAGACTTTGAATATAATTTTCATGTGCAGCGGCGACGGACTCCTGGGCCTGAACGACTTCCAGATTGTCGGCAACTCCGGCGGAAAAACGATCCTGGGATTGCGCGAGCGTCTGTTCGGCAAGGTCGACTGAACTGCGCGCAACCGCAACCTGGTCGGCGGCGGCATTGAGATCGAGCAGAGCGGAGCGAACCTCGTAGTCGATTCGACCGCGAAGATCCCCAAGCTGCTGGTGCGCTTGCTTGAGTTGGGCGTCGGCAATGAGGACATCCCCGTGGACCCGGTTTCCGGCGAACACTGGAATGTTGACGCCACCCATCACTTGCCAGGTGCCATTAGACTGCGACGGTGTCACACCGATGTCTCCAAAATTCGCGTTGAGATCGACTGTGGGATAATGCCCGGCCACGGCCGCTTTACGGCTTAATTCGGCGCTTTGCAAATGTGCCAAAGCGGCCTGGTAATCGGCGCGACTCGTGTAGGCACGCTGCAAGTAGGTCTCGATCGGTTGCGGCGTGAGAGCTTGAAAGGGAGCTTTTTCCGTGAGTACGAACTGCTGCCCCGGCGCCAAGCCAATTATACGGGCGACGCTGAGCCTGGTCTTTGCCAGTTCATTCCGGGCCACGATGAGCTGTTGCTGTCGATTCTGGAGCTCGACCTGCGAACGGAGCGCGTCGATCGCCGGCGTCAGTCCGGCTTTCAGTTGATCGGCCGCCCTTTGATTGAGCGCCTGTGCGCTCACGACCTGCGCCTCGGCAGTCTCGACGCGTGCCGCCGCGGCGATAGCTTGCAAGTAGGCATTCCCTACCGCAAGCACAACGACTTCCCGGGCATCCTTGGCGTTGAGATCGGCCGCTTTGAGGCTTTGCGAGGCGGCTCGTTCTCTTTGCAGGTCCCGATAGCTAAATACATTTTGTGAGAGGTTGGCCCGCAAATCAAAATAGTTGAACGGGCCGATCACCCGTGGTACTGGAGCGTTAAACAGATTGCCTCTAAATCCGAGCGCTGTCAGACTCAGGTTCTGAATGTCTTCCATCGCGCGAATGGAAACATTTGGCAAGAGCTCCGATAATGCCTGCCACCGCTGTCCACGGGCCGCTTGACTCTGATCGCTGGCCAGGAGTAGCCCCAAGTTGTTGCGCAAGCCGCGGTCTATCGCCTCTCTGAAATCAATCTGCAGGACCTGTTGCGTCGCAGTACCTTCCGGAGCGCTTCCTTGGAACGGACTCTGTGATCCAGGAAGCGAGACCGATGGCGTCCCGCTGGTGATTTGCGAAAGTAATGCAGGAGAAAAAGCAAGAATGATGAATACGAAACAAAAAACTGCCGCAGGAAGGAGTTTCAATGAGCGTCGCATTCTTTACCGGAAATTTCAGGGACCCCGATAGGGCAGGGCTGATTTTCCTTTCCGCATATAGCATAACTCGTTAGCTTTGATTCCTTTGCGGGAACTTGCGATTCAGCGAAAAAGCGCCTTCCCGGCAATCGGCAGGGCCAGACAGATTAAGAGATTAAAAGACCCGTCCTCCGAACCTGAGGTGCAATGCCTTCGGTACTCTGCCGGTAACTGTGCCTTATCGATAATCTAAGAAGGTAAGGAGAGTTGCACTCATGCGGAGTAGTGTCTTGATTGTGACCTTCATGGTCGTGTTTTCATCGGTTGCGGCGCATAGCCAAAGCACGACGGTTGCATCCGGTTCTGAGCGAAAGATTGCCTCCCGCGTTGCACCCGTCTACCCGGAACTGGCTAAGAAGATGCACATTCATGGGGTTGTACGCGTCGAGGCAATCGTACGACCAAATGGAAGCGTCAAATCGACTCGTGTACTGGGAGGGAATCCGGTACTCGTCGAGGCCGCTCAAGATGCTGTAGGCAAATGGAAGTTTGAGGCAGCCCAAGGCGAGACAACTGAAGTGGTGCAACTCGCGTTTGAGGGCCAGTAAACTCCCGTCGGTAATTGGCATTCCCTCATGACTTAGGTCATCTTGAAGCCAGATGACCAACCGTTCATCCTAAGCAAAGACACATTTCCAAACGAGAGATATGTATTTGCATGAGCACAGCGACAGGAACTGACTGGACTCACATATTGTCGGATCCGGATCTGGTCCGGCAAGTGGGGAAACTGCTGCAGGCTTATCGGGAAGCACCACCCGAAAAGCGGGAAGAAGCCTTGCTGAATGCCATGCGCGAGATCAAGGCCAGCGCGTCGAAGAACGGGCCCAAGAATAGTCAGCCAGAAAAAGAGACGCCTAGACCTGTGCCAACCCCCAATTCTGCCACACCTCCATTCGAACCCGATCTTTTCCGACCCAACTGGAGCAGCGATCGTCGCCGGCATCCGCGGATCAAGTGCTTCATCGCGGTGGAACTGCGCGTCGACGAATTGCCGAGTTCAATCTGGGGCAACTTGTCGAATACCAGCGCCGGGGGATGCCTGGTGGAAACAGCCAGCCCTGTGAAGCCGGGTGCCAAAGTCGAGATTGGACTGTGGGTGCCCAACGGGAAGATCTGGGTCAAGGGATTTGCTCTGAGCGGAGTGGTTACGCGCAGTGCCGCGACAAATGGGGTGCGCGTTCGGTTCGACGGCATGTCGACGGAAGAACGCGACAATCTCCGCCAATTCCTCAAGTTCGTGCAAGACGCGACCCGCGCCTCACAAAGCGAGAATAGCTACCTTCAGATGGTGAAGTGAGCACCTGCCTCCTATAAACCACTTTTCACCTGGGCGCAATCCGTCCACTCCCGGAAATTGATACACTTTCTGCTTATTGAACCCTTTCCCAAGCGGGAACCTCTAACTGGCTAGCCGGTCCACTGGCAAGCGGTCGGACTGGGAAGAACGGAGTCGCATGGCAACCACAGAACAGGTTTTGGCAACAGGCCAGCAATTAGACACGCTCTGTATTAATACGATTCGCACCCTCGCCATAGATGCAGTACAGCAGGCAAATTCAGGCCATCCAGGCGCGCCGATGGGCCTTGCACCCGTAGCCTACTGCCTCTGGCAGCAGTATCTCCGCTACGATCCTGAAAATCCCTTGTGGCCAAATCGCGACCGGTTTGTTTTGTCGGCGGGGCACGCTTCCATGTTGCTGTACGCCATTCTGCATCTGGCAGGAGTGCGCAAGGCCGACAACGACAGAGTTACCAATGAATTGTCGGTCTCGATGGAGGAGATCAAGCGGTTTCGTCAACTCGACAGCCGCACACCTGGACACCCCGAATCGCACATTACCACCGGAGTAGAGACTACGACCGGTCCTCTCGGGCAAGGAGCGGGGAACAGCGTCGGCATGGCTATGGCGAGCAAGTGGCTGGCAGCGCGCTACAACCGTCCCGGATTTGAGATTTTCGATTTCAACGTGTGGACCATCTGCGGCGACGGCGACCTGATGGAAGGCGTGGCCAGCGAGGCGGCATCGCTAGCGGGGCACCTGAAACTGTCGAATCTCTGCTGGATCTACGATCACAATCACGTCACCCTCGATGGACCTGCGAATTGGTCGTTCACGGAGGACGTGGCTACAAGATTCTTAGGATATGGGTGGAACGTCACGCGCGTTGCGGATGCCAATGACCTGAGCATGCTTGCGCGGGCTTACGAGACATTCCTTGCGACGAAAGATCGGCCGACCCTGATCATTGAAGACAGCCATATTGGCTACGGATCGCCTCATAAGCAGGACTCCTATGAAGCGCACGGCGAACCGCTTGGGGCCGATGAAGTCAAGCTGGTAAAGAGGTTCTATGGTTGGCCAGAAGATGCCAAATTCCTGGTGCCCGATGGAGTCTATGACTGCTTCAAGCAGGGCGTGGGAAAGCGCGGGACCGAACTCCATAACGCATGGGTGAAGAAGTTCGGAGAATATTCGAAGCAGTTCCCGGAACTGGCCGCCGAACTCGACGATATCCAAGGCCGCAGGCTTCCTGCGGGATGGGACAAGAACCTCCCGAGTTTTGCGGCGGACGCGAAAGGTGTGGCGTCTCGGGAGAGCTCCGGGAAAGTGTTGAATGCTCTGGCGCAGAACATTCCATGGTTGCTCGGGGGATCGGCGGACCTTGCCAAGTCCAACAAGGTGGACTTAAAAGGGGCAGGAGACTTCCAGGCCGACAATTACGCCGGACGGAACATTCATTTCGGCGTGCGGGAACACGGCATGGCTGCAGCGGCCAGCGGCATGGCCTTGTCGCGGTTGCGTGTGTTCAATGCAACGTTTTTCAATTTCACCGATTACATGAAACCTTCGATGCGCCTCGCTGCGCTCATGGAAGTTCCTGTGATTTACGTGATGACCCACGACTCGATTGGCCTCGGCGAGGATGGCCCGACGCACCAGCCGATCGAGCAACTGGCGGGACTTCGGGCTGTACCGAATATGCTGGTGATCAGGCCGGGCGACGCCAACGAGGTGACCGAGGCCTGGAAGATAGCACTGCAACAAGAGCATCGTCCTACGACGCTGGTCTTATCGCGGCAGGCTATTCCGACTCTGGATCGGACGAAACACGCGCCGGCTTCAGGAACTAGGAAAGGTGGTTATGTCGTGGCAGATGCCGACGGCGGCAAACCGCAGGTGATCCTGATTGGGACCGGGAGTGAGCTGTCGCTCTGCGTCGACGCCTATGAAAAGCTCAAGGCTCAGGGCATCAAAGCGCGCGTGGTCAGCATGCCCTGTTGGGAACTGTTTGATGAACAGGATGCGACTTACAAAGAGAGCGTTTTGCCCTCGGATGTCATGGCGCGAGTTTCCGTTGAGATGGCTGCCACGCTTGGTTGGGAGCGCTACACCGGGAGCAAGGGCCGGAATATTGGCATGCACCGCTTCGGAGCGTCGGCGCCATTAAAGGATTTGTTGAAGTATTTCGGGTTTACCGTCGACCACGTCGTCGAGGAAGCCCGGGCTGCGATCGGAGCCAAGTAGCAGGTTTTTCGGTTCCTTCGCGTCCTTGGTGGAAGAACTTGACCCCGGAGGACACGAAGTAACGCACAAGAAGTTCGATTGCGTCTCTCGGCAAGGTTCGTCATCCAACCATCTATGGAGGTCTCATGCAACCCACTGGAGTTCTGGAGAATTCGAAAGCGACCAAGAATCCGCTACAAGAGCTGCTGCATTATGGCCAATCGATGTGGCTGGATTACATTCGGCGGGACCTGTTCACCACGGGCAAGCTGAAGACAATGATCGAAGACGACGGACTGCGGGGCATGACCTCGAACCCGGCGATTTTCGAGAAGGCCATTGCCGATAGCTCACTGTATGACGACATCCTGCATTCGTTGGCTTCGCAGAATATTTCTGCCACGGCGAAATTCGAGCAGATCGCGATCCGCGATATCCGCGATGCGGCAGACACGCTGCGAGGTGTGTATGACCAATCTAATTATCGCGATGGATACGTCAGTCTGGAAGTCTCGCCCTATCTAGCCAATAAGACACAGGAGACGATCGACGAAGCGCGGCGTCTGTGGAAGACCGTAGAGCGCGAGAACGTCATGATCAAAATTCCCGGAACGGCTGCGGGGATTCCTGCGATCCGACAGGCAATCGGCGAAGGCATCAACGTCAACGTCACTCTGCTGTTTGCGCAGGAAGTCTACGAGAAAGTTGCTGAGCAGTATGTCGCTGGACTGGAAGACCTGGCGGCCCGCGGCGGTAATTTGAAGAAGATGGCCGGGGTGGCGAGCTTCTTTATCAGCCGCATCGATACCCTGATCGATTCCCTTCTGGACGACAAGCTGAAGAATACTTCCGATCCGACTCAGCAGGCATTGCTGAAAAGTCTGTTGGGCAAAGTGGCGGTTGCGAACGGGAAACTTACCTACCAGAAGTATCAGCGCATCTTCAGCGGCTCGCGCTGGGAGAAACTAGCCGAAAAGGGAGCGCAGACGCAACGCGTGTTGTGGGCCAGCACGAGCACGAAAAATCCCAGTTACCGCGATGTCATTTATGTCGAGGAGTTGATCGGACCTGACACTGTCAACACGATGCCACCAGCCACCATCGACGCGTTCCGCGATCACGGCAGGCTCCGCAACAGCCTTATGCAAGACATTCCGGGCGCGGAGAAGACGATGGACGATCTGGCAAAAGCCGGCATTTCGATGAAGGAAGTCACGGACAAGCTGACGGTGGATGGCGTGAAGCTGTTCTCCGATGCCTTCGACAAACTTCTTGCCGCAGTGGATAAGAGCACGGCGAAAAAAGGATAGACCGTGAGCCGACTGAAAACGTCACTGCCAGAAACTCTCGCGGCCAGTGTGAAGTCGACGATTGCCGACTGGCAGTCGGGCAACAAGGTCAAGCGGCTATGGGATCGCGACGCGAGCCTGTGGACTGGCGACGATGAGTCGAAGTGGTTGGGATGGCTTGATATCGTCGACGAGCAACTCTCGCAACACGACGCCCTTCAGAAGTTCGCGAAAGAGGTGCATCTGCGCGGATTTGAGCATGTGTTGCTGTTGGGCATGGGCGGATCCAGTTTGTGCCCGGAAGTGCTGGCCATGACGTTTGGCAGGATCCCTCACTGTCCTGCCCTGCATGTGCTCGACTCCACGGATCCCGCGCAGGTGAAGGCGTTTGAGCACATCATTGATATCCCGAAAACTCTGTTCATCGTCTCCAGCAAATCGGGCAGCACGCTCGAGCCAAACATCTTTAAACAATATTTCTTCGAGCGGACGAAACAGATTGTCGGTGCCGACAAAGTGGGTAGTCACTTTGCCGCAATTACCGATCCGGGATCAAAGATGCAACAGGTTGCAGAAGGCGATCGCTTCCTGCATATCTTCTTTGGAAGGCCCTCGATTGGCGGACGCTATTCGGCGCTCTCGAATTTCGGAATGGTACCGGCGGCGGTGATGGGACTGGATACGAAGAGGTTCCTGGATCGCGCCGCGGAGATGGTGCGGGCCAGTGGGCCGAGCGCTAGCGTCGAGGAAAATCCCGGTATATCGTTGGGCATCATCCTCGGCGCCGCTGCCAAGGCGGGGCGGGACAAGCTCACGATCATCACTTCTCCGGCAATCTCTGACCTCGGAGCCTGGCTCGAGCAGTTGATCGCCGAGTCTACGGGCAAAGTTGGCAAAGGGATCATCCCGGTCGACCGCGAACAGCTCAGCTCACCTGACATGTATGGCAACGACCGAGTCTTCGCCTATGTTGGGCTTGAGAAGAGCACCGATCCGGACCAGGAGACCAAGGTTGCTGCGCTGGAGAAGGCAGGACAGCCCGTGGTGAGAATCACGATGGCGGACAAGTACGATCTCGGCGCAGAGTTCTTCCGCTGGGAGATCGCGACTGCTGTCGCCGGTGCGATTATTGGGATTAACGTATTCAATCAGCCTGACGTCGAGGCGAGCAAAGTTGCGACACGGGCGCTGACGTCAGAGTACGAAAAAACAGGCACACTGCCGGCCGAGAAGCCAATTCTGGAGGATGCGGGAATCAAGCTGTTCACAGACGAGAAGAATGCGCAGGAGCTAGCAAGGGCCGCCAACGGAAAGTCTCTCGCCGGCTACCTGAAGGCGCACTTGAACCGCATTCACGGCGGGGATTACTTTGCCGTCCTCGGGTATATCCAGATGAATGCGGAGCATGAACAAGTTCTGCAAAGCCTGCGACACACCGTGCGCGATAAAAGACACGTGGCTACTTGTCTGGGATTCGGGCCGCGGTTTTTGCACTCTACCGGGCAGGCCTATAAGGGCGGGCCGAACTCGGGAGTGTTTCTGCAGGTGACTTGCGATGATTCGGTGGAGTTGCCGGTCCCGGGACAGAAATACACATTTGGAGTCGTCAAAGCGGCGCAGGCCCGGGGAGACTTTCAGGTATTGGCCGAACGTGGACGACGGGCGCTGCGGGTGCATCTGGGGAAGGACGTGAAGAACGGGCTCGCGACATTGGTGGCTGCTGTGCAGAACGCTGTTTAGGTCTTTTTGGGATCGGGCGCGGTGACAAGATGCCCGCGCGACAACCGACTGGCAGCCGATGCTACGCTGCAAGGAGATGGCATGCAACTAGGAATGGTGGGGTTAGGTCGCATGGGTGCGAACATGACGCGGCGGCTCATGCGCAACGGGCATTCGCTGGTCGTATCCGATCTAAGCCCGGATGCCGTAAAGCAATTGAGCTCCGAAGGCGCGACGGGATCGTCGTCGCTCGATGATCTGGTCAAGAAGCTCACGCCGCCGCGTGCGGTGTGGATCATGGTGCCTGCTGGCGGTCCAACAGAGGCTACCGTCCAGAAGCTCGCGCAGTCCATGCAGGCCGGCGACGCCATCATCGACGGCGGCAACTCGTATTTCAAAGACGATGTACGACGCTCGAAGGAACTCCGGGGCCAAGGCATTCACTATATCGACGTTGGGACGAGCGGCGGCGTATGGGGGCTGGAGCGCGGGTACTGCATGATGATTGGCGGCCCGAAAGAGGCAGTGCAGAGACTCGATCCAATTTTTAAGACGCTCGCACCAGGCAGAGGCGACATCCCTCGCACCCCGGGACGAGAAAAACTTGGGGGGACGGCGGAAGACGGGTATATCCACTGCGGTCCTTCTGGAGCCGGGCATTTCGTGAAAATGGTGCACAACGGAATCGAGTACGGCATCATGCAGGCGTACGCGGAAGGTTTCGACATCTTCAAGAATGCGACCAGTAAGGAGTTGCCCGAGGATCACCGCTACGATCTGAACTTGCCGGATATCGCTGAAGTCTGGCGCCGGGGCAGCGTCATCAGTTCGTGGTTGCTGGATCTAACCGCGATGGCCCTCACGGAGAGTCCCACACTGTCCGAGTACACGGGTTTTGTGCAGGACTCGGGCGAAGGGCGATGGACGATTCAAGCAGCTGTCGAGGAAGCCGTGCCCGTAGATGTACTGAGCGCCGCCTTGTTCGTTCGGTTCCGGTCGCGCCAGCAGCACACGTTCGCGGAGAAGATGCTTTCGGCGATGCGGCAGAAGTTCGGTGGACACGTCGAGGCCGGGGAAGGTCCCTCGGGTGCGGCCAAAAAGAGTGCGTGAGAGATAAGCGTCATCGTTGGCTTATGCCAGTGTGGCCCCGTCCGCATTCAGAGCGCAGAGCACGTAGCGATTCGCGAAGGGCACGAAGGAAAACACTAAGGATCATTCATGGCTCAATTAGCAGAAACACTCAAAGCAGCGCCGCCGCGGATCGGCAAGCAAGGTGACCCTTGCGTAATGGTGATCTTCGGCGCTGCCGGAGACTTGACTGGGAGGATGCTGGTTCCGGCTCTCTATAACCTGGCCCGGGCAAGTCTGCTCTCGCGCGAGTTTGCGGTTTTGGGCGTCGCGCGTGCGGCTTATAGCGACGAAGATTTTCGCAAAAAAGTTTACGAAGACATCAAGTCATACTGCGGCGATTGTGTCGACAACGATCTTTGGGAGTGGTTCCAGCGGCGCTTTTACTATCTGCAGGGCAACTTCGACGACGAAAATCTCTACGCGCGATTGAAGGATGCCCTCACCAAGCTGGATCACGAGCACACCACTCACGGAAATTTCTTCTATTACATGGCCGTTGCGCCGAACTTCTTTGGCCCGATTGTGGAACAACTCGCAGCGCATGGCTTGATGGACCAGAGCAACAATCATTGGCGCCGGGTAGTGATCGAGAAGCCGTTCGGACACGATCTGGAGTCGGCGAAGACGCTAAACCAGCAATTGTTGAAAGTCGCAGACGAAAAGCAGATCTACCGCATCGACCACTACCTCGGCAAAGAGACCGTGCAGAACATCATGGCGTTTCGTTTTGCCAACGGAATCTTTGAGCCGGTTTGGAATCGACGTTATATCGATCACGTGCAGATCTCGGTGGCGGAGACGGTTGGGGTCGAGGGCCGCGGCAGCTACTTCGATCACGCTGGCACCCTGCGCGACATGGTTCCAAACCACATCATGCAACTCATCAGCCTGACGGCCATGGAACCACCGATTTCCTTCGACGCCAACGCAGTCCGGGATGAGCAGGCCAAGATTCTGCATGCCATCCAGCCCATGAGTGATGAAGAAGTCCTGAGCCGTACCATACGGGGCCAATACGGCGAGGGGACCGAGGACGGAAAGCGTGTTCCCGGGTATCGCACCGAGGAAGGCGTTCCCGCCGATTCACGGACCGAGACTTTCGTAGCCATGAAGCTCTCGATCGACAACTGGCGCTGGGCGGATGTTCCCTTTTATTTGCGTACCGGCAAACGGATGCCGGTGCGGAATACGCATATCGTGATACAGTTTCGGCGGGCACCGTTTGTGCTGTTTCGCGACACGCCGGTCGACCACCTGATGCCGAATCAACTGGTTCTGCACATCCAACCGGAAGAGGGCATTTCTCTGCAATTCGCCGCCAAGGTTCCCGGCCCGGTCATGCGCCTGGGCACAGTGGACATGAACTTCGAGTATCAGGAATACTTTGGTAAGCAGCCCAGCACGGGCTACGAGCGGCTGCTGCACGATTGCATGATCGGCGATCAGACGCTGTTTCAACGAGCCGACATGGTAGAGGCGGGGTGGGCCGTGGTCAACCCTGTGCTCGATCTTTGGAATGCGCTGCCGCCGCGGAACTTCCCCAATTACGCATCCGGGACTTGGGGGCCAAAGGAAGCCGACGAACTTATGGAACGCGACGGCCGTCGCTGGAGGAACTTCGAAAAATGATTCTGGCCGGCGATATTGGTGGGACCAATGCCAGGCTGGCTTATTTCCAACCCCAGAATGGGCGATTCCAACTAGTTTCTGAACGGGTGTTCCCCAGCCGCGAACACCGCGGTCTGGGTGAAATCGTAGCGCGCTTCCTGGACGAGTCGGGCACGCGTCCTGAGGCAGCTTGCTTTGGCATCGCAGGCCCCGTGCGCAATGGTCGGGTCGAGACTTCCAACCTTCCCTGGGTGATCGAGCAGTCGACCCTTGCCAATCAACTGCACCTTGCCGCCACTCTGCTAATCAATGACCTCGAGGCCATCGCTTGGGGAATCGGCGCAATGGGGAGCGAGGATTTAGTCACGCTGAACCCCGGCGGAGGCGCGGTCGCAGGCAATCAGGCTGTCATTGCTCCGGGAACAGGGTTGGGGCAAGCCGGATTGTTTTGGGATGGCAGCCGCCATCATGTTTTCGCGTGCGAGGGCGGCCACACCGATTTCGCGCCTCGGGGGGAACTTCAGCTTGAGCTGCTCCGCTTTCTGACAAAGCAATTCGGACATGTGAGTTATGAACGCATTCTTTCAGGTCCGGGTCTGGTGAACGTCTACCAGTTTCTTGTTGCCAACGGATGCGGAAAGGTGCTACCGGAGATCACGGAAGCAATGCAAACCGGCGATCCGGCTGCGGCGATTTCTCGTGCGGCGCTCAGCGGAAAGGATCCACTGGCGGAAAAAGCAATGGACCTGTGGATCTCGGTCTATGGGGCGGAGGCATCCAATCTGGCGTTGAAGATCATGTCGACCGGAGGTCTGTTTCTGGCGGGCGGGATTTCCCCGAAGATCCTTGGCAAGCTGACGGAACCTTTGTTTATGGAAGCGTTCCTCGACAAAGGCAGAATGCGCGCGCTGGTGGCCACCATGCCGGTGCACGTGGTTACGAACGAAAAAGGCGGACTGCTGGGAGCAGCACGCTGCGCAGCCGTTCGTGGGTTCCGAGGCTGACTTGAGTTCCGCCGCCGAGATTCGGATTCTCACCACACCGCAGGAATTGTTTGCTGCGGCTGCGGAAGAGATCGTCCGGCTGGCCAATCAAGCGGTGGCAGAGCGCGGCCGCTTCACGATCGCGCTCTCCGGGGGGTCCACCCCGAAGAGTCTTTATAACCTGCTGGCCACAAATGCACGCACGACACTGCCATGGGACCGCGCGTACTTCTTCTGGAGCGATGAGCGGCATGTGCCTCCGACCGATCCCGACAGTAACTACCGGATGGTGAACGAAGCCATGCTGTCGAAGGTGCCGGTGCCCCCGGGGAATATTTATGGTGTGCCCGCCGAGAATCCGGATGCGGGCGCCGCAGCAGAGGCATACGAGACAACACTTAGAAAGTTTTTCCACTTGCAACCCGGCCAATTTCCCAAGTTCGACCTGATCCTGCTTGGGATGGGACCCGATGGGCACACGGCTTCCCTGTTTCCAGGAACAGCCGGGCTACAAGAAAAATCGCGACTCTTTATTGCGAACTGGGTCGAAAAGCTCCAGACCCATCGGCTGACATTCACACTTCCCGTTATTGATGCCGGGCGAGAAGTTGCTTTCCTGGTCAGCGGCACCGACAAAGCCGCCGTATTGCGATCTGTTCTGGAAGAAAATTTGCCGGGCGAGCAGTATCCCGCCAAGTTGATTGAGCCCACTGAGGGCAAGCTGATTTGGTTCCTGGATCGGGCTGCGGCTAGCGGGCTTTCGCAGTAGAAATAAAAAATCGTCGAGAAAAAGAGACAAACTCAACAGCAGACCAGGTCGGTCCCAGTTTTTATTTGAGTTTGAGATCCTGCGCAGAAGACTTGATGCGTCTTCTGGAGACGGGCCCTAACCTCGCCAGTCAGCAATTTCTTTCAGGCCCTTGCCGCGGGCATGTTCAAACAGTCGGACGCGGTGGCGAGAGTGCTCGAACTCGTGGATATCGGCCCAAACCTCGGCCTGCCAACCAGTATCGTGCGCGGCGGCCTCGCCGCAAGTCGCGCACCTCGTGTGCAGCGTCACGGGGGCGCTTTCAGCCGCTAAGGCTCCCGACAACTCGATGAAGATGCACCGCACTTCCTCGATTTCGTCCTGGACCCCGAGGATGTGCTCGTAGCGCAGCAGGTACCCGAAGCCGAGCTTTCTGGCTTCCGTCTCAGCCTCGCGGCGGGTCTGGAAGGGGCCGTACTCGGCCCGTAACTGCTCGGTCGAGTCGCATGCCATCCAGAAAGTCTCTTTGTAGGCCATCGCTGGTTTCGCCTGGGAGTCGCGAAAGCCGGCCCATTAGATGCTTGAGCCCGCGTCGATAAATCGCTTTCTCCAGGAGCAATTCCAGTACCGAGGCCAGATACTCGTAAACCGTTAAACACAAAAGGCTTACAGCAAGAAGAAGGCTCGTGAGCAAACCCCACCAGAAAAGTTTTGCAGAGTTTCGCCCTCCTTCCCGGCAAAGCGGAGCAATTTCAGTGAGACGCACACACGAATCAAGGGGCCAGGTGTATCGGCTGCGGCTCCGCTCTGAGGCTATCTCGGCTGCTGCTGCCCCCTCAGTAGGCCGCCACTGCTTGGGCATACGGAGCAGCGAGGCCGTCTGAATCGGGCCAGTTCTTTCCACCGTGGCTGGCGACGTACATGGCCAATTCCAGGCGGCTCCAAACGCCCAGTTTGTCGAAGATACTGCGCAGATGGTTCTTGATCACCTGCTCACTGGTTCCGATAATTCGGCCAATTTCCCGGTTCGTCAGACCCTCCCAGACGAGGATGGCTATTTGAATTTCTTTCGGAGTAAGCCGCTCGCGAGGGGTCATGACTGCGCCTCCTCTTTGTTGAACATCGCAATCGCCAGTTTTACCCGCTTCCTTCCCTCCCGGATGCCCGCCCGCAGAAACAGCGTTCGCAGGTGCTGCTTCACGGTGCGTGGGCTGATGTTCAGTTGGCCAGCGATTTCTTTGTTACTGCAGCCTTGTACGAGCAGGTTCAACACCTGCTGGTCACGAGGCGTAACTTTTATCGATTCCAAGCTGATCATGATTGCTTCCTCCTGCCTCCCAGTAGAGATTCCATCGCTTCTGGAGAAGCAAGACTTTCGCCAATTCTTCGTCCAAGAGAATGAGAAAAACCTAAGTATCGGTAGATGCGTCACTTATGTACGTCTAGGAAGCTTTCAGGTGGCTTTCAGGGATGACGTGGTAGGCTCAGCCGAGTTTCGATTTGATCCTGTAACGAATGCGCACGCCGCCGTTAATCTCAGCCGCATGAGGGCTGGTTGCCAGCACCGAGACCGCCGAGATCATTGACGTCGGTACTGCGGGTGATCTGAAGTTTATTCAGTCCTTTTAGGTGCAGAGACTTTCGGGCGGCCACGACACGCGCCCCCCGGCCGAGGTGACGTGAATTCCCAGCAGAAGCACGAATACAGATGCTGTAGGTCGCAGTTCCATTTCGGTCAGCGGTTCAGTCTGACTATTTCCATTCTGGTTCTAAGTCTCGGGAGACAACAGGGTTTTGCACAGGTCGCGCACGCGGATCAGAATCACGGTGCCCCACTGACCATCACTCTGCAGGACGCACTGCAGCGAGCCCGGCAGAATGATCCGCAGTTTCGGTCAGCCATCACCGATCTTGGGCTGGCACGGGAAGATCGCGTGCAAGCTCGCGCGGCGCTGCTGCCGGATGTGAACTACAACAATGCCTTCATTTACACGCAAGGGACAGGCCCGCTGCCGGAAAGCTGCAATAACACGGGGACGTGCCCGCCGTTCCGATTCATTGCCAACAACAGCGTGCATGAATATCTCAGTCAGGGCGATGTCCATGAGGCCTTGTCGCTGACGAACTTTGCCAGTTACCGTCGATCCTCTGCCCTGCTGGCGCAGGCTCATGCGAAGGCGGAGATCGCCACGCGGGGATTGGTCGTCACCGTCACGCAAGCTTACTATGGGCTCGTGGTGGCGCAGCGCAAATATGCCAATGTGCAGCGCGCGGCCGCCGAGGCTGCGCGATTCCTCGAGATCAGCCAGAAACTGGAAGGCGGCGGCGAGGTGGCGCACGCAGATGTGATCAAGGCGACGATTCAGGCTCAACAACAACAGCGCGAGTTACAAGAGGCGCAGATTGCCATGGAGCGTAGCCGTCTCGACCTGGCAGTGCTGCTGTTTCCGGATTTCCATCAGGACTTCACCGTTGTCGACGACCTGCAAACACCCGAACCTCTACCGACGTTTGCCGAGGTGGAGACTGCCGGCAAGAAGAACAATCCTGAGTTAAGGGCCGCGCTGTTTGCTTACGAGGCTGCGCGTCATGACGTCACCGCAGCATGGGGTGGTTTACTCCCATCGTTGAGTATCGACTACTTCTACGGAATTGACGCCAGTCACTTCGCAACACAAACCGATGGCGTACGCAATCTGGGCTATTCGACGGTGGCCACGCTCCAGATCCCGATCTTCAGCTGGGGAGCAGATCGCAGCAAGCTCAAGCAGGCCGAATTGCGGCGTGATCAGGTACACGTGGAGCTCAATTTCGCGCAAAAGACCTTGCTCAGTCATCTGCGCCAGTTTTACGGCGAGGCAGAGACGGCAAGATCAGAAATGGAGTCCCTGGCGAGTTCAGCGGAAATGGCAGCCGAGAGTTTGCGACTGACCACAATGCGCTACCAGGCAGGTGAATCTACTGTGCTGGAGGTCGTCGATGCGCAGAATACTTTGACGCAGGCGCGCAACGCATACGACGATGGACAATCTCGCTACAGGTTGGCGGTTGCCAATCTGCAAACCTTAACGGGAAGCTTCTAAGCAAATGCACGGGAACGAACGATCACGGCGGGAAAAGAAGGTAAGCAGTCAGGAGTCCGTCAGTTGGGCCAGCAAGGTTGGTGCAATGGCCGCGTTTGCCGGGCTGCTGCTGGGCGGCGCCTGCTCTTCTGAAAGACCCGCTGAGCAACCCACGGTCAGCGTACAGGTAGCGTCCGTCGAAAAGACCACGATCCAGCATGTTGTGGAAACACAGGCGGTTCTGTTCCCACTACAACAGGCAGCCATTGTTCCCAAGATCAGCGCTCCAGTGCAAAGGTTCCTCATAAAACGAGGGAGCGCGGTGCGCGAAGGCCAACTGCTGGCTGTGCTGGAGAACCGCGACTTGTCGGCGGCGGCACAAGACACCAAAGGCAGCTACGAGCAGGCACAGGCGACCTATGAAACAACCACCGCCGCCAACCTGCCGGAGGAAATTCAGAAGGCCGAAGCTGACCTGCAGCAGGCACAACAGGTGCTCGAGGCGCAGGAGAAGATTTTCGAGAGCCGGCAACAACTGTTTGAGCAGGGAGCATTGCCACGCAAAGAGCTCGATCAGTCACGGGTAGACATTACACAAGCGCGAAATCAGTATGCAATTGCCAAAAAACATCTTGACGCGCTTCTCGCGATCGGGAAACCGCAAGAACTCAAGGCCGCGGCCGGACAACTGGAATCTGCCAAAGGCAAGTATCTGGGAGCTGAGGCGCAGCTCAGCTACTCGGAGATTCGCAGTCCGATCAACGGTGTGATCACCGATCGTCCGCTTTATCCCGGCGAAATGGCTGCGGCGGGCACTGCCCTGCTGACCGTCATGGACATCTCCTCGGTAATTGCCAAGGCGCATATTCCGCAGCAGAACGCCGCCGCCCTCAAGGTCGGCGATCAGGGCAGAATGACAGTGCCGGGGATCGAGGAACCGATCAAAGGCAAAGTCACGGTCGTAAGTCCCGCACTCGATCCGAACAGCACCACGGTAGAAGTCTGGTTCGAAGCCAAAAACCCCAAGCACGAGCTTAAGCCTGGTACGAGTGTCCGTCTGTCTCTGACCGCGCAAACTGTGAAGGATGCTCTCGTCGTGCCAGCCACTTCAATTCTTACTGCGCCAGACGGATCGACTACCGTCATGCTGGCGGGATCGGACGGATTGGCGCATCAGCAGGCCGTAAAGGTGGGGATTCGCAACGGCGATGATGTGCAGATCCTCGAGGGTGTTTCGACGAATGAAAGAGTCCTGACCAACGGCGCGTACGGACTGCCCGACAAAACCAGGATCAAGATCGTGGCAGCCGACGCCCCGGCTGAGGGTTCCAAGCCCTCGGCGGACGCCGGAAAGGCTCCCGGTGAGGGATCCATTGAGAAATAACCGGTGCGGAGCCTCAGCGTGAACTTTCAGAAGGAAGAAAGCAAGTCCCCGTACTGGGTCGTCCAACACTCGCGCCCGGTAATCTTCCTCATTTTAACGATGGTGTTGCTGGGTACCTATCTGGCATTCACTATCCCAGTCTCGGTATTTCCGTCGACAGACTTCCCGCGCGTCCTGATCGCCGTTGACAACGGCGTGATGCCGATCGATCAGATGATGGTGACGATCACGCGGCCGCTGGAAGAAGCGGTCAACAGCGTTCCGGGACTGCTGAATGTGCGCTCGATTACGAGCCGCGGATCTGCAGAAATCGATCTCTACTTCCGCTGGGATGTCGATATGTTCCAGACGCTGCAGTACGTAAATGCGGCGATCTCACGTATCCAGCCGGAACTCCCCTCGACGGCAAAGATCGAAGCGCACCGGATGACCTTCGCCGCATTTCCCATCATCGCCTACAGTCTCACCTCCGAGAGCATGCCGCAAACCAGACTGTGGGAGATGGCGACCTACGAGATGAAGCCGCGGTTGAATCGGCTTGAGGGCGTCTCGACCGTGATCGTGCAAGGCGGGCAGGAACCTGAATTTCAGATTATGCCCGATCCGGCGAAGCTGCTCGCCGCGAGTGTCACGGTCTCTGACATTCTCGATGCCGTGCGGAAAACGAACCTGATCGATTCCCCTGGCTTGCTGGAGAGAAACCATCAGCTTTATTTGGGACTGATCAACGCCCAAGTACGCACGCCGGAGCAGATCGCGAATGCGGTCATCAAGAACACACCCGTTGGCGTTCCCGTGCGGATCGGCGATGTTGCCAGTGTCGCACCGAGTGTCAGGCCGCTCTACACCGTGGTCACGGCAAACGGCAAGCCGGCGGTGCTGCTGAACGTCAACCGCCAACCAGACGGAAACACCGTGCAGGTCGCGCAGGAAGTCCACGACGAGATGGAGAGCATTAAGAAGACGCTCCCGCCCGGAATCAGAATTGAGCCGTTTTACGATCAGTCGATCATTGTCGAAGAGTCCATCAAGAGCGTGCGTGATGCGATTCTGCTGGGGCTGATTCTTGCGTCAATCATCCTGGTCCTTTTCCTTCGGGATTGGGGAACGTCACTGGTTGCGGGGTTGGTTATCCCAGTGACCGTGATGGTTACATTTGTTGCCCTCAAACTGATGGGCGAGACATTCAATTTGATGACGCTCGGGGGACTGGCCGCGGCGGTTGGACTCGTGATTGACGATGCCATCGTTGTAGTCGAGAACATCGTGTTGCACCGGGATCTGGGTCAGTCGCGGCTCCAAGCGATTCGCAGTGCGTTGAAGGAAATTACGATTCCACTCGTGGGATCGACGATTACGCCCATCGTGGTCTTCGTACCGCTGATCGTAATCAACGGGGTTTATGGTGTGTTCTTTCGAGCGCTGGCGATCACCATGAGCGTGTCATTGGTGACTTCTCTCGCCCTCGCGCTCACCTGGACTCCAAACCTGAGCCAGTATTTCATCCGCTCCAGGAAGGAGAAGGACACCGCGTCTCAAGACTCCGGAGCGATCTCAGTGCCGCAGAACCAGGTTGCCAATGGCCCGGATGAGGCGACCAGACTACTGCAGGCCGAGGAGAAGCACCGCGGCGGATTCTTTCTGCGGGTGATTAATTTTCACGAGCGCTGGCTGCGGCGCGCGCTGGAGCGCCCCATGCTGCTGCTCGCTTTTAGCATCTCGCTCATCGTAGTCTCGTTCCTCTGCTTCAGGTTCACCGATACCGATCTGCTGCCGGAGATGGACGAGGGCGGTTTTGTGATCGATTACATCATGCCCGCCGGGAGTTCGCTGGCAGAGACCAATCGAGTTGTCGGTCACGTGGAGCAGATGCTTCGTGAAGTTCCCGAGGTGGAGAGCACATCGCGTCGCACGGGCCTGCAGCTCGGCCTGGCCGCTGTAACCGAGGCCAACACCGGGGATGTCCTGGTGAAGCTGAAGCCCAAACGCGACCGGGATATCGAAGAGATCATCGCCGATGTACGGGCCGACATCAAGAAACAGGAGCCCGCGTTGGATCTCGAGTTCATTCAGGTTCTTCAGGACATGATCGGCGATCTAACCTCGGCCCCGGAACCGATTCAGATCAAGCTCTTCTCACAAGACCCCAAGCAACTGGAAGAATGGGCGTCCAAAGTGGCCGATGCGATCGGCAAAGTTCATGGCGTGGTCGACATTCTCAACGGAATCGACAACACGATCAGCGGACCCGCGGTGACGTTTCAAATCGACCCGAGCGTTGCGGCGCGCGCCGGATTCACCGCGGAAGAGGTCGCGCTTGATGCTTCCGCGATTCTGGAGGGCGAGCCTGCGCCCACACCCGTAGTGGTGAATGACCGCGCATTTACCATCCGAGTACGCTTCCCTGCCGCAAATCGGGCGTCTCTGGAAGCGATGGGCAACACATTGCTGGTCAGCAGCAGCGGACACACCGCTACGCTGGGCGCGCTGGCTTCGGTCGTCGAGACTCCCGGGCAAACCGAGATTCGCCGCGAGAACCTGCAACGGGACGTTGCGGTTACGGCCCGCCTGGAGGGCCGCGCACTGGGCAGCGGGATGGCGGAGATACAAAAAGTAGTTGCAGGACTGCGTCTGCCTTCCACCATTCGCGTTGTTTACGGTGGACAGTATGCGGAACAACAGCAGAACTTCCATGACCTGGTTGTCGTGCTGATCCTGGCCATCCTCCTTTTGTTCATTGTCCTGCTCTTCGAATTCGGAAGGTTTGCCGCACCGATTGCGATCCTTTCCTCGGCGCTGTTGTCCACATCAGGAGTATTCATCGCACTGCTTATTACAAGGACGACTTTCAATATCTCTTCGTTCATGGGCATGATCATGGTGATCGGAATCGTGGCCAAGAATGGCATCCTGCTTCTCGATGCGGATCAGAAAATGCGCAGCCTGGGACAGTCCGCCGAACAGGCAATGTTGCTGGCAGCCCGGAGAAGGCTGCGCCCGATTGCCATGACGGCGCTGGCAACCGTCGCGGGGATGTTGCCACTGGCGTTCGCGCTTGGCGCGGGATCGCAGATGCTGCAGCCACTTGCGATTGTGGTGATCGGGGGCGTGTTGATTTCGATGGTGTTGTCGCTGATCATTACCCCAGCGGTTTACTTCTATTCGGCCGGTCAGAAAGAAGCCTTACGACTTTCACCTGCCGCGGAGTAGGAAAAACCCTGGCGTGTGCAGAATTCTGCAGAGTGGTGTTACCTTCTTCCGATTACGCTTGCCTTTATGTTCGTCCTTTGACGATGGTATTTTTCGCTTGCATGGTCGCTGAGACAACGCTCAGCGGTAAACTATTGTCAGATCAAGGCCTGCGCAAGCGGCGGCTCAAACGTCCCGTTTCCTTGAACCGAACCAGCCTCGTCTCGGGACCGGTCGGATTCACGGTGGTTGGCGCGGGAGTTGCACTGAAATAGGCAACTCCCGGGTTCGGATAAGGATGGCAGTCGTTGATAGCGCCGGCGGAATACCGAACTGTGCCTGAACCGAAGCCCAAACCAGTTCCCGACGAGGAGACTCTGGCAAAGCTGTTGGAAGCTGCCTACGTCCTCCAGGAACACAACCGCGAGATGCGGCGTCTTGAGTTCCGCCCGGCGGTGCAAGAAGACCAGGCGGAGGTGCCCAGGGTCAGAAATCTCATTGCGACTTCCACTCAGCCAGAGAGGCGAGCGGAACGCACGCCGTCATCAGACGTTACCTCAACCTTGGAAAGAATCGCCGAGACGCAGCGTCTCATCCAGGTTCAGCGGATGGATTTCGACAGCGCTCTAAAGCTGGTGGCGAAGCGAGTCTCGGAGATGACCAACGCAGCCGGCGCCGCCATCGGAATCATCGAGGGTAAGTCAGTCCGCTATCGTGCGATCAACGGTTCGAGTACGCCGATTTTGGAATCAGTCATTCCCGTGGACAAGGCTATGTTCGCTCCCTGTCTGAAGACCGGACGGGAGCTCCACAGCGGCGACGTCGAAGCAGAATCACTTCTGGACGCAGAGGAGTGCAAGCGCCGCGGCATCGGCTCACTGATCGCCGTGCCCGTTTACCACGACGGCGGAATTGCCGGCGGGCTCGAACTTTACTATCGTGCTCCAAATGCATTCAGCGAGCCGGACGTCCATACCTCCCAATTGATGGCCGGCCTGATAGCTGAAGCTCTGCTTCGGGAGGAGGAAGCCACCTGGAGAAAATCGCTCGCCACGGAGCGCGCAGCGATGCTGGAAGCTCTTGAAAAATTGCAACCGAATCTGGCGGCGTTGGTGGAAAAACCAGCTGTGAAAATCGCCTCGACCGCCGACACGCCGGAAGTGGCGTCGAATTCCTATTCGTGCCGCAAGTGTGGGCATCGACTCGTTGCGGAGGAACAATTCTGCGGGCAGTGTGGCACGCCACGCGCAGCCGATTACGAAGCCGCGAACATCCAGAGCAAGGTTGCCTCTCTGTGGCTCAGGCAAGAATCGCAGAAGAAAGATGCTGTTTTTGAACCCGGCAGGGACGAAGTTCGAAAGGCTGCGGAAAAGTCCTCTATCATCAGCCCGGAAACCTCTCTTGCTCGTTCTCTAGAAGAACAGCTTCCTGATCTTTTCACGCCTGACGAGTTGGAATTTGAGGCAAATCACGAGACAGCAAACGTGCCTGCCCCTCTCAACGTTCAGGAGATCACCGGAATTGAACTCGGGGGTGTCGCTATAGACGCTCCGGAAACGACGGCAAACAACGAGCAAACGCTGCCTGACTCCCAGGCGCTATCAAAGGCCGAAACCACGCATGCGGCACACTGGAGGTCAGCCGCTTCCGCCCGCGCATTTCTCGAGCAATTCGCATCCAGCAAGCGGGGGGGCACTGTATTGCAGTTCTGGAGTCGCCATCGCGGAGATATTTATCTCGCGGTTGCGGTTGTTTTGGTTCTCTGCGTGATTCGGTGGGGGTTGTGGTCGAGGCCGCACGTCAAAGCGACCGGCACACCAACCACGGCGGCTGCAACGCACCGAAAACCTGCGGGCGATCCGGCCTTGTCGCTGTTCGATCGAATGCTGATTCAGTTCGGCCTGGCCGAAGCGCCGGATCCCCCGACCGACAAGGGAAAACCAGGGGTGCAGGTGTGGGTGGATCAGCGGACGGCGCTCTATTACTGTCCGGGAGCCGATCTGTACGGCAAAACTCCTAAAGGGAAATTTACTACACAGCGCGAAGCACAACTGGACCAGTTTGAACCCGCCTATCGCAGGGTCTGCGATTGAGTCGCTGATTCTGCATCATTTACAATTGACAACCTCTGGCGTTGGGAGTGCAATCATACCGTCCAAATCCCGTCTGTTTAGACATTTGGGTTGAGGAGATAACGATTGGCTAGTTCCACGGATCGTTCCGAGGATGCGCTACCCCGTCCTGAGTTGAACCCTCTTCTGAACCCGTTGTTAGCTGACAACATGGGGCGTTGGGCTGAAGTGTATTTCACCAATCCTCCCGAAAAGCGCGAGGAGGCCGTTCTCGACCTGATACGCCAACTGCAAGAACAGAAATTAGAACAAAGTGCGCCCGCTGCTGCTCTGGAAGTCGCGGCGGTCACGGAGCCAGACAGGCCCGTCCAGCCATTTTGGAGGACAACGACAGAGAGGCAGAGCGATCTACGGCGCTGCGAGATTTGTGGGCACGATAATCCATTGCCCAACCAGTTCTGCGGAATGTGCGGAGCCAAGGTGGGGCCTGCCGCCTCGGAGCATTTCAGCTCAGAAGAGTTCCATGACACTCAGGAACCTGGCCAACCACTAGATGTGGAGAATCGCGATTATGCGGAATCACACGATGAATATCGCGAACCGATCGCACGGGAAGTTACTGTCACCCCGCAAAAGCCCGTCAAAGATCCTTATGATTTGGAATTGTTCCAACGTTTGCGGGCAAAAGACGCTGCGGATAAATTCGAGGATGAGCGGTCTCCCGCAGTTCGGTATCGTTATTACATCGGTGCGATCCTGGCAGCACTGATTGTTTTGCTTGCGTACCTGGCTTGGCACAGCGCGCAATCGAACCAGAATGCACAGGAAACCTCATCTCCGCCCGCGCCGACGGACACGAACGCAAGACCAACCAATCAAGATACGGCCGCCTCTGCGCCTGCAAATCCTCCAACAACGACAGCGGTCCAAGCGAACCCGAAGACTAACAATGCGGCTACTCCCTCTGGCTCAAGGCCAGTCGAGGCGCCAGACCACGGTAAGACGGAGGCTGCCGAGCATACGAATCTTCCGAATCCCACTGATGCAACTCCTGACTCGGACAACCTGACGTTACAAGGGTCACAGGGTGGCGGGGGTGAGGAGTTTGCTGCAGCTCAACAGTATCTCAGTGGAGTGAATGGCCGTGGACGCGACAGCGCGGAAGCTGCAAAGTGGCTATGGAAGGCAATGGCCAAGCACAACGGCCCGGCAATGGTAGCACTGGCCGATCTCTACCTGAAAGGCGACGGAGTCTCCAAGAACTGCGACCAAGCCCGCGTGCTGCTGGATTCCGCAGCACTGCGGGGCGTGGCTGGAGCCGGACAGAGACTCCGTAACCTCCAGGCATTTGGCTGCCAATGAATTGTCTTTGATCTCGCTAACTGATCTGTATGCCTACCGAAGACTCCGCGGGGGTAGCCGAAGGCTTGGCAGATACACAGTGGGACTACTGCATTAAGACAGGTGCAGCGCCGCGCCTTGACTCGTACCAAAGAGCCAGTTCAACCCGATTCCACAATCCGAGCTTGTCGTAAATGACTCGTAGATAATTCTTCACGACATGCTCCGTAGTCCCGATGGCTTCGGCAACTTCCTTGTTCTTCAGGCCCTCGGCAACAAGTTCGATGACCCGGTGTTCACGTTCACTGGGGATCCGGTTCCCGTAGCGTCCATTTGCAGACATGCTTGCCTCCGGTATAGCAGGGTCGCGAGCTTGACTCGCTTGATACCACCGGTGATTCCGAAACGGAGGAACAACCGGTTGAAATGAGCTTTCACAGTCCGCCTCGCCATGTTGAGCTGGCTGGCTATTTCGGCGTTGTCACATCCCTGTAATAGGAGATCGACAATTTGCTGTTCGCGCGGACCGAGCCGAACGGTCTGCTCCTTCATTTCATCCTCCCCTCTTCTGAAACGTGCCGCCCGAATTGGGCGCACGGATTTAGTTATTTCCAAAATGTGTAGCATCCACGTTGCCATTATCAGGTGAATACCTACCAAATGCCCGGAAAGTCATTTTCCACAGACATTTGCACGAGCACGGCGTATCCTTCGCAACTTCATACCAAGCTGCGTATCCGAAGTTGGAGACCCTTCTAATTTGTTGACGCTCCAAACACCGCGCCAATAAAAGGCCCTGAGGACGACACGCACGAACTGAAAGAATTATCAGGTCGAGGGTATGCCGGAGTGCCTATCAGAAGCTGGACGTCGCAAATCCGATTGCCTGGGCAAAAAGTGGGAGCGTTTACATTTTGATTACATATTCAGGTTAATACCTTAGACGAAAGTTCTCAGATACAGCGGCCCGTTGGCACAAATTACACGATAGGCCCTAGTCTAATGAACTGGATTCAGGGGAGACCGGTGGATTTCCACAACAACACCATTCCGAATGGTGTTAGAGGTTGTATTTTTTCATCAAGTGCCGGAACGAGCGGTAGGAAATCCCAAGGAGATCGGCAGCTTTAGTCTGGACCCCCCCACAGTGGTTAAGGGCACTCTGTAGGAGCGACCGTTCGATGCCCGCAACATAGGCTTCCATCCCGAGTCCATCGGGCAAGCGAAGTTCGCCGCCAATGTCGGGAAGGATTCCGGTGGCGCCTCCGGCAGCTGCCGCGGCCGCTCGCACCTTTGGGCGTTCGGCAGGAATCTCGACGCGGAGTTCGTCGGTAGTCTCCAGTGCAACGGCGCGTTCGACCGTATTTTCAAGCTGGCGGACATTCCCTGGCCATTCATAGTCACAAAGGGACTCAAGCGAAGACGGATGCACGCGCAAAATGCTCCGTCCGGCGGCGCTCGCATACTTCTTAAGAAAATGGTTCACCAGCAGAGGTATGTCTTCCCGTCGTTCGCGAAGGAGAGGAACACGAATCGGGATAACATTCAAGCGATAGTAAAGGTCTTCGCGGAAGAGATTTTCGGCAACTGCTTTGTCGAGATCGCGGTTCGTGGCGGCAATAACACGGACATCGATTGAGATTTCGCTGGTGCTGCCCACTGGACGCACCGTACGCTCCTGCAAAACACGAAGCAGTTTGACCTGCATGGCTAAGGTCATCTCGCTGATCTCATCCAGGAAGATGGTTCCGCCATCGGCGACTTCGAAGAGTCCGCGCTTGTTCTGATTCGCTCCGGTGAACGCACCCTTGAGATAGCCGAAGAGCTCGCTTTCCAGTAGGGTCTCCGGAAAAGCCCCACAGTTGACGGAAACAAAGGCCTCAGTGGCCCGGGGCGAACATACGTGAACCGCACGCGCAACAAGCTCTTTGCCGGTGCCACTATCTCCATGGATCAGCACGGTGCTGGCAGTCGAGGCCACGGTGCGGACGGTCTGCTTCAGCTTCTCCATGGCCGGGCTGGAACCAATGATATTGTCGAGCGAGTTGCGGGTAGCCGCATCGCGCCGCAAGGCAAAGTTCTGCTTGCTGAGAGCCAGTTTCTCGACGGCGCGGTTCATGGCGAGCTTGATCTCATCCACGAGGCCGGGACTCTTGCGGATGTAGTCGGCGGCCCCTCCCGCCTTTACTGCCTGGACAGCGGCTTCGTAGTCATCCACGGCGGTAATGAGGATCACTGCGGAATCCGGCGAAACCTTATGCGCATGACGTAGAACTTCGATGCCGTCGATATTCGGCATCTTGATGTCGGTGATGATGACGTCATAGAGCGCACCGTCGATCTTGTTTTTCGCGTTCTGCCCGGATTGGACTGTCTCTACGCGGTGTCCTTCGCGACGCAGGGAGATATCGAGCATTTCGCAGATCGAGCGTTCGTCATCGCAAACCAGGACGTTAGCCACGCCCACCTCCTGCTCCCGCGGCAGCAGTTGCCGCCGGCTGCAGAGTTGGGTTCTGCGCCGAAACCGCGCGTGCCTGCAGGGGGCGCTCCGCATCCAGGCGGCGCAGCCGTAGCACAAATGTCGCGCCCTGGCCCGGCTTCGAACGTGCCCACACTTTCCCCTCGTGTGCTTGCACAATCTGGTAAACGATCGCCAGACCCAATCCGGTGCCGCCTTCAAAATTCGACTGGAACGGCTCGAATATCTTCTCCACCTGCTGTGGCGTCATGCCCATGCCGGTGTCGATGAATGAGACCTGCCAATCCTCACCCAGGGACTCCAGCGCTGCCGTGAGGATCCCGCCACCTTTCATGGCACGCACGGCATTCTCGCAAAGATTCCAGAAAACCTGCTTCAACTTGTCGCCATCTGCCACTACCCAGGCCTCGTGAACGGCAAAACGGCGCTGGATCTCGATTCCGGTCTTCTCAGCCGTCATGCGGTGATCCATCAAAGTGAGGGTATCTTCCACCAGGCGTATCAAGTCCACTCGCTCGAATTGATACTTCTTGGTTCGTGAATAAGCGAGAAAATCAGTGATGATGGCATTCAGTCGCTGTGATTCTCGGGTCACAATGTCAAGCAGACGGCGGTGGTCCTCGTTCATCTCCGGAAGACCCGAGAGCATGCTGACTGAGCCCGCGATCGAGGTGAGCGGGTTGCGTATCTCATGGGCGATGGCTGCCGCCAGTCTTCCCACCGCCGCCAGGCGGTCTTGTATACGGACTTCGCGTTCGAGGCGTCGAATCTCGGTCAGGTCATCGAAGACGTAAACATAGCCGAGATCGCCCTTGTCAGGAACGGATAATCCAGATACGCGCACTCTCAACGTTTTGCGGAATTTTGTTGGAGGATCGAAACGCACTTCCCCGTGCGATTCCTGCGATTCCACCGAAGGCAGGGGATCGAGAAAAATCCGATGTACGGGCGTACCCTGCAATTCAGTGGCGCTGCGTTCGAGCAGGCGCTCGGCGGCGGCATTGACCAGAGTAATCCTTCCGTCGAGACCTGTTGTGATCAGCCCGCTGCTGATCGAGTGAATGATATTTTCATGTAACGCCTGCAAGCTTTCCAAGGCACCGCTTGCGTCTTTGAGCTGCACCCCGACTTGCCGCAATTTGTGAGTGAGCAGGCCTCCAAGGTAAGCGACGGCGAGAAATGCGAAGAGGTTAACAAAGATGATCGCCTGCAGGGTCTTCAGACCGGGATGAGTCGTGCAATACGAGGGAATGACTTCGTAGTAGTTCAGTTCCAGCACTGTCCCGTAAAGAATGAAGGCGAGGGCGGCCACCAGACCTGCCCATATTCGGGGCAGCAAGACGCTCGCTACGATAATGACCAGGGGATACAGGAAGTTGAGGGAACTGTCCCAGCCTCCGGTCTCGTGTACCACCAGCGTGACAAGTGCAACGTCGGTCAGAACCTGCAGGGCAGCCTGAAGTTGGTGTTCCTCCCAGAAGGAAAGCAGCAGAACGTAGAAAAGAGAGAGGCAATACCAGAACAGAATCGTGCTGATGAAAAGGCGCATCGGCACCGGCGCAGGACTGAACTGAGCCACCGCTAGTTCGACGGCCAGTAGCACGGTCAGAATGAAAATTCGGACCCGGACCAGCCATCCCAGCCAATTGCGCTCATCGAACGTGGATTGCATCAAGATTCCGGATATCTCGCGGGCCCGCGTGAGACCCGACTGGGCCTTAGGTCTTCGATCATTGGTGCCAGGACCGGAAATGCTAAGCGAGCCTGAGACCTAATACCCAAGACCAACCGTTGAACGGAAAGGGCCGGTGGTTTATCTGCGCCGACCCTTCCCGCGGACTTTGTTCTAGCCAGCCAGTTTCGCAATCATGGCGAACAGCGGCATGTAGAGCGAAACAACGATTCCACCGATGCTGATACCCAAGATGCCGATAATGACCGGTTCCAACATTGCCAGCATGTCTTTGGTTGCGGCGTCGACTTCCTCTTCGTAGAAGTCGGCAATCTTTTGCAGCATGGAATCCATGGCGCCGGTCGCTTCGCCGACACCGATCATCTGAGTGACCATGTTCGGGAACACGCCGCATTCGCGCAGAGGGTCGACTATCGTGCGACCCTCCTCGATCGCCTTGCGAACCTTCATCAGTGCCTCTTCGAGCACGGCGTTGCCGGAAGTTTTCGCGGTGATGGTCAGGCCGTCAAGAATCGGAACTCCCGAAGTGATCAGCGTACCCAAAGTGCGGGTAAACCGGCCGACCGCGATCTTGCGCAGCAAACCGCCGACTACCGGCAGGTTCAGCAGCATCTTGTCGAAGTAATACTTCCCGCGCGGGTTCTTGCGGATCTGCTTAATGCCGAACCACATGCCGACCGAGCCAAACAGAAAAACCCACCAGAAGCTCTGCACGAAAGCGCTCAATCCCATCGTGATTCGAGTCGGCAAGGGCAGATTTACGCCCAGTCCGGCGAACAGATTCGCGAAAATCGGAACGACCCATTTCAACAGTGCGCCGACGATTAACACCGCCATACCGACGACGGCGACCGGGTAGATCAAAGCCGATTTCACAGCCGATCTCAACCGAACGGCCTTTTCGACGTAAGTTGCCAGTCGCTGCAGGATGATGTCGAGAATACCGCCGGTTTCACCGGCCTCGATCATGTTGGTCGTGAGGTCATCGAAGATGGTCGGGTACTGGCGCATGGCATTGGCCAGCGTGGCACCGCCTTCTACCGTGGTCCGCACGCCCGTTAGCGTCTTCTGGAACGTCTGGTTTTCCTGGTTGGCGGCTAGAATTTCCAGACACTGCACCAGAGGCAAGCCGGCATCGATCATGACCGAGAACTGCCGGAAGAAGATCGCGATGTCCTTGGTCTTGACCTTGCCCGATCCAAAAGTGGGCATGGAGAACTCTTTGCCCTTTTCGCGAATCGCGCCCGGTGTAATCCGCTCGCGCCGCAGTGCCTGCGCCAGCGATTGCTTATTGGCGGCGATTCGCTCGCCGGAAATTTTCTGTCCTGACGCGTCTTTGCCGGAAAATGTAAAGACTGGCATGTGTTAGCTTCTCCTCACTCACGTACCTGCTTCGTGATAGCTTTCCTGCAATTTCTATCGGGACCGCAGCCAGGCTAGTGCTTGGATGCTGCCCCTCGGGCCAAACCCGACGACGTCGACGTCGTTGGACGGCTCAACAGGCTTGCCCCGCGATTGATCATTTCCGTCAACTCATCCACATTGCTGGAACGGGCAAGAGCAGTTTCCATTGAAATCTGCTTCTGGAAATACGCCGTGGCGAGTGACTGGTTGAAGGTCTGCATCCCGAATTTTTCCTGTCCGGATTGCATGGATGAATAAATCTGGTGAATCTTGTCTTCGCGGATAAGGTTCCGCACTGCAGCGTTGGGAACCAGGACTTCCATGATCATGGCGCGACCCTTGCCATCGATCTTGGGTACAAGGCTTTGGCACATGATGCCCTCGAGTACGAGCGAAAGCTGGGCGCGGATCTGCGGCTGCTGGTGCGCCGGGAAGACGTCGATAATACGGTTAATGGTCGAGGTCGCCGAGTTGGTGTGCAGCGTGCCGAAGGTCAAGTGACCGGTCTCGGCGATTCGCAGAGCCGACTCAATCGTTTCCAGGTCGCGCATTTCGCCAATCAGCACCACGTCGGGGTCTTCACGAAGCGCGGCGCGGAGGGCGTCTGTGAAGCTTTTGGTATCTGCGTGCAACTCGCGCTGGTTCACCACGCAGTTCTTGTTCATGTGTACGAACTCGATGGGATCTTCGATCGTCAGGATGTGGTCGTGGCGCTCGCTATTAATCTTGTCGATCATGGCAGCCAGCGTTGTCGACTTACCGGAGCCGGTCGGCCCGGTAACGAGAACCAGGCCGCGAGGTTTGTCGCACATTTTGCTGACGACTGCGGGCAAGCCGAGTTGGTTGAACGACTTGATCTCAAACGGAATAAGACGGAAGACGGCAGCCGTGGCTCCGCGCTGGTTGAAGACGTTGGCACGGAAGCGGGCCAGACCTTTCAAGCCGAACGAAAAATCGAGTTCGAGACTCTCTTCGAACCGGTGCTTCTGCGAGTCGGTCATGACGCTGTAGGCCAGCTGCTTGGTCTCTGCCGGAGTCATCTGCGGCAAATCAAGCGGCACCAGATGGCCGTGCACACGGATCTGTGGCGGCGAGTTGGTGGTAATGTGCAGGTCGCTGCCATTCATCTCCAGCATTCGTTTGAGCAGATCGCTTAACGACAAACCCATGGCAAAGTTTCCCTTTCGTTAGTCCTGAGTCCGAAGTCCCTGTCCCGAGCAACTGGTCCGTTATTGCTGTTACCCTCAGCACTCAAGACTCGCGACTCAGGACTCCTAGTGAATCGTTTCGCGTGCGACTTCTTCGAGCGTGGTCACACCCGCGGCCACCTTAATCAGACCGCTGCGGCGCAGCGTAAACATGCCTCGCTCGATCGCCTTCTTTTTCAACTCCACCGCCGATGCGCCAACCAGAACCAGCTCTCGAATTTCATCGTCAACTTCCATGACTTCGTACAGACCGGCACGTCCCTTATAGCCGGTGTTGTTACACACGCTGCAGCCCTTCCCCTTCTGAATCTTCACGGTCTTGGCTTCCTCGGGCGTGAAACCTGCATCGAGAAGTGTCTGATGCGGCACGTCTAAGGGCTCGATGCAGTCCTTGCATATGCGCCGAACAAGCCGCTGCGCACAGATGAGGTGAACCGAAGTCGCCACCAGGAAGGGTTCAATACCCATGTTCATCAGACGGGTGATCGTTTCCGGAGCGCCATTGGTGTGCAAGGTGGAAAGGACCAGGTGGCCGGTAAGTGCCGCCTTGATAGCGATTTCAGCCGTTTCGAAGTCTCGAATCTCACCCACCAGGATGATGTTGGGATCTTGCCGCAAGAAAGATCGGAGAGCGGCGGCGAAATTCAGTCCGATCTGCTCCTTCATCTGTACCTGGTTCACACCACCCAGTTGGAATTCCACTGGGTCTTCGGCTGTCATGATGTTGGTGTCGGGCTGATTCAGCCGGGAAATAGAGGAATACAGCGTGTTCGTCTTGCCCGATCCCGTCGGCCCGGTAACCAGCACCATGCCGTACGGCTTCAGAATGGCCTTCTCGAATTTGACCAGCGATTCGGCTTCGAAACCGAGCTTGGTCATGTCGAGCCGCAGGTTCTCTTTGTCGAGCAACCGGAGCACGATCTTTTCGCCCCACAGCACAGGCAGCGTGCTGACGCGGAAGTCCAGCTGCTTCTTGCGCCCGCCGATGTTCATCTTCAGCATGATGCGGCCGTCCTGCGGCAGACGCTTTTCACTGATGTCGAGTTTCGACATGATCTTGATGCGGGACGTGATCGCGTCCCGGAGCTTCATTGGTGGAGACATAATCGACTGCAGCACGCCGTCAATACGGAAGCGGACGCGAAATTCTTTTTCGTACGGCTCAATGTGGATATCACTGGCGCCGCGCTTCACGGCATCACTCAAAATGACGTTCACCAGCTTCACAACGGGCGCTTCATCAGCCGCCTTCTCCAGTTCCGAGAGCCCCATTTCCTCGGCTTCGGCCTGCAGTTCGACGTCCTCGTCACTCAGTTCCGTCATCGACTGCATGACGGATTCGAGGTCTTCTTCCTTGGTCGCTCCGTAGGCTTTGTCGATGCCGGCCAGAATCGAGCTTTCCGAAGCGACGACCGGCTCGATATTGAAGCCGGTCATGAACTTGATGTCATCCATGGCGAAGACATTTGTCGGATCGACCATGGCGATGGTGAGCGATGCGCCTACACGGCTCAGCGGAAGAATCTGGTAGCGCTTGGCAGTCTCGAACGGTATCAGCTTGACGACGGCTGGATCGATTTCAAAATACGAAAGATTGATGGCTGGCACGCCATATTGGCGGGAGAGGAAATTGGTGACGTCTTCGTCGGTCAGAAATCCGAGCTTCACCAGCGCAGACCCCAAGCGGCAGCTCTGCTCTTTCTGAACCTTGTTCGCTTGTTCCAACTGCTCTGGTGTGATGATTTTCTCTTTGACGAGAAGATCACCCAGCCGTTGCGACATACGCAGATCTCCTGACCACGTAGATGGAACGACTGCCTAGCACTTGTGCAGGGCAATGGCGCCAACGGCTGCCGATCATTGGGAGAGAATGCAGCTCATTCGCGTTGACATAAATTGTCAACGCAACCCAATTACTCCACCACTTACTTAAGTACTTGACCTCAGCGGTGCGATCGTCTTTTCCCTTAGAAAGCGCCCAAATCGCGGCTTTTGTGAGATTCTGCAAAACCTCCCCTGCCTAGGTACATGCACTTCAGTAAGTCTGACTAGCCGATGAGCACCACGTTTCCGCGGAGTGTCTCTCGGTGGACTACACTGACCATCAGGATGATGGACGCGACCTCAACCCACCGCGAAGATGAAATTCGCAACTATTATGCTGCCCTCTATGACGAGTGGGGTGCGCAGCATTGGTGGCCGGCAGAAACGCAGTTTGAGGTTGTTCTAGGGGCCTACCTGACGCAAAACACGGCATGGACCAATGTCGAGCGCGCCCTGGCCAACCTGCGGAACGCACATTTGCTAAGCGTCGATGGAATACGAACCGTGGAACTGCGGCGACTTCAACAACTGATCCGCCCATCGGGTTACTTTCGCCAGAAGGCTGCACGGCTGAAGACATTCGTCAGATTTCTCGATAAGCACTATGGAGGATCACTGGAGAAACTTTTCTCCGTCCCCATCGAGAAAGTGCGGGAAGAGCTTCTTGCGCTCAACGGTGTGGGACCGGAAACAGCCGACTCAATTCTCCTGTACGCAGGAAATCATCCAGTATTTGTCGTCGATGCCTACACCCGCCGTATTCTCGAGCGCCACCGCATTGTGTCGGAAAAAGCGGATTACGAGTACCTCAGAGAACTCTTTCAAGTATCGCTGTTTCCCGTTGCAGTTGCATACGAACGTAAGCCCGCGAAATTGCGGCCTCCACTTGAATCCGGCATCCGGGGAGCGGCACATCTTCCCTCTGCGATGAGCACGGCTCATCGCACGGCCCTGGCTCAGGTCTACAACGAAATGCACGGATTGATTGTTGGCGTGGGCAAGAACTATTGCCGAAAATCGAAGGCAGCCTGCGAAGGTTGCCCGCTGCGGAAATTCCTTCCCGCAAAGTGACCAACTTTGCTGGTCAAACCTGCAAACCCCGCGCCCGTCACTATTGCCACAAGGGCGTAAATTAATTCAATGTGGTTTAGAAGTTCCTTGCGGATTGCAGCTACGCCCGTTGCCTTGGTCGTATTGGCGGCACCTGGACCGCACACCTTGCGCGAAGCGGCGAGCGCTTCCGGAGCACTCGTGGGCACAGCCGTGAGATCCTACGCTCTGTCCGAGGCTGCCTACTCCGCCACGATCGCGCAAGAATTCGACATGGTCGAACCAGAAGACGCAATGAAATGGTGGACCGTTCGACCCAGCTCGGACAGATTTGATTTCGCTCAGGGAGACCAAATCGTTCGTTTCGCCATAGCCCACGGAATGAAAGTCCGTGGTCACTGCCTTGTCTGGGATCACAACAACCCCAAGTGGCTGGCCGAAAGCCATTTCACTCCGGATCAGCTGTCGCATTTGCTGCAAGAACACATCACGACCGAGATGAAGCACTTTGCGGGGCAAGTCTTCGCCTGGGATGTTGTGAACGAGGCTATGAATGCAAACGGGAAACTCAAGGACTCGATCTGGTTCAACAAACCCGGAATCGGGTTATCCGACAAGAACACAGCTTACGTGGAGCAAGCCATTCGCTGGGCACATGAGGCCGACCCAGGAGCGTTGTTGTTTTATAACGATGCCGATGGGGAAGGCCTCAGCCGCAAATCCGACGCGATATTCGCGATGGTCAAAGACTTTAGGAGTCGGGGTGTACCAATCGATGGCGTTGGATTGCAGATGCACATTGATCTGCCCGACTTCGATAGCGATGCAGTCGCGAGGAACATTCGGCGTCTCACGAACTTGGGCCTACAGGTTCACATCACCGAACTGGACGTTTCTTTACCCGTAGACTCCAAGGGTATAGTTCGAACGGAAGATCTGTCGCGACAGGCAGAAATCTATGCCGCCGTGGTTCGCGCCTGCATGAAGAATCCCGGCTGCACCGCCATCCAGACCTGGGGATTTACTGACAAATACTCATGGATCAGTTCGCACACGCATGGCACTCGGGGCGCGGCTCTCCCCTTTGACCGGGCCTACCGGCCCAAACCCGCTTACGAATCGATGCTGAAGGAGCTCACTGCCGGACGCCAATCGACCCACTGAGCCACGTAGCTGGCGCGTTCGGAATGCGTTTCTCCATCTATAATGGCCCCATACTTGATCGTTTTGGTCACTGGTGAGTACACCTGCGCCAACCCGCACCGTCAAGCGGACCAGCCGGAAGCAAGTCATCATTCTGCTGGCGATTGCGGTCGTGCTGCTGTTCGTCGTCCTTGCATCACAGACGGCGTTCAACAACACCATTCTGCAAGCGGACACGAACCAGCAGGCGATTATCTTCTATGCGCTGTCGCTGCTGATCTCTCTGCTTTTTGTGGCGCTGACTTTCGTGTTGGCGCGCAATCTGCTCAAACTCTTTGCTGAGCGGCGGATGGGCGTGCTGGGATCCAAGTTCCGCACGCGCATGGTCGCCGGCGCCCTGTTACTGTCGTTTGTTCCCGTGATGGTGATGTACTGGTTTGCGTACGGATTGATGAACCGCTCGATTGATAAGTGGTTTTCCACTCCCGTTGAAGAGGTTCGGTCCGACACGCGAGCTATCGCTTCTGTGGCGGCCAAATACGCCCAGCAAAATGCCCACGCCGAGGCGGCTGCTCTCGCTGCTTCCCCTGAGGTCGTGCGTGGATTCTCGGGCCATGGCACCGCCGGGATTGTCAGCGAATTCCAGCGCCATGAGTTGACCTTGCAGGGAGGATTCGCGCTGGCTCTGCGGGATGGCAACGCCGAGGCCAGTTTGCACGCACCTGCTCCCTGGCAAGTGATGAAGAATTCGTTCCCTCTCACCGACGCACTCGCTGGACGGCCTGTGCAGTTCACCTGGCATGATACGGACTACACGCTCGCAACCGCGCCCGTTGCCGGCGGAGGCACGATTCTCGTCGCGATCCCTCTTTCACCTGAGTTCTCGCAAGCTGTCCGTCAGGTTGAGGCAAGCCAGCAACGATACTTTCAATGGAGCCAGGAGCGCCGCCGCGTACGCCAGACCTATGTTGGGCTTCTGCTTCTGCTGACCATGATCGTTCTGTTTGTGACGACATGGCTGGCTCTATTCCTTGCCAAACTGATCACACGCCCTCTGGCTGCCCTGGCGGAGGCTACCCAGGAAATTTCCCGCGGTCGCCTGGACTATCGCGTCGACGTGAGCGCGACCGATGAGATTGGCGACCTGGTGCGCTCCTTCAACCGCATGGCCGAGGAGCTTGAGGCGAGCCGCCGTCAGTTGGAATCCTCCACCCGCGATCTGGCCGTCGCCAACCACGAACTCGATCAGCGCCGGCGGCAAATGGAGACAATTCTCGAAAGTATTCCTACAGGCGTTCTGTCACTGGATGCCAACCGCCGGGTAACGCATACAAACCAGGCTTTGCAGCGCATGTTCCACCCCGAAGGTGTTCACGATGACGGGAATCTGTTCCCACGAGGCGCAGGGCTTTCTGACATATTTCCGGCCGATGTTCTCGAGGACTTCGAACCCTTGCTTCGTCGGGCGGACCGCATGGGCTTTATCACCGCCCAGATGGAGCTGCCATTGTCGTATGGGTCACTGAATGTGGCGGTGACGGTTGCGCCGCTGCGTCGTGAGAGCGAGCGCTCCGGTTACGTCGTAGTATTCGAAGATTTATCGGATCTGCTCAAGGCGCAAAAGCAGGCAGCGTGGCGAGAAGTCGCGCGGCGTGTCGCTCACGAGATCAAGAATCCCCTCACCCCGATTGCCCTTTCTGCCGAGCGCATTCAGCGACACCTGGATCGATCGGCCGCCGACCGCACGTCGACGAGTGTGTTGCGCTCCTGCGCCGAGACGATTGCAGGCGCCGTAGAAACGGTGCGCCGTCTGGTCGACGAGTTTTCTACGCTGGCGCGATTCCCGGTGGCCAAACCGCTGCCTGCCGACATCAATGAAATCATCGAGAGTGCCCTCTCCATGTTTGATGGGCGACTGGACGGAATTGTCCTCCACAAGTCCCTGGCTGTGGATCTGCCGAGGGTTCTGGCCGATAACGAGGCCATGAAGCGTGCGATCGCAAATCTCGTCGACAATGCGGCGGAAGCCACCGAGAATGCTGTTCTGCGCGAAATCGAAATCTCGACCACACTGGTCGCCAGCCGTGATGCTGTTGAAATTGCAGTCACCGATACCGGCCATGGAGTCACCCGCGACGTTAAGGAGAAACTGTTTCTTCCTTACTTTTCGACCAAGAAGCGCGGAACCGGACTCGGCCTGTCGATCGTAGGCCGGATTGTGGAAGATCATCATGGCTCGATTCGCGTAGAAGAGAATCACCCGGTCGGCACCCGTTTCATCGTAGAACTCCCGGTTGTGCCGGAATCGGCTCCGGCGACCATAATCGCCAAGCATGCATAACATTCTCATCGTGGACGACGAGGCCGGCATCCGCGACTCGCTCGCCGGCATTCTGGGGGACGAAGGATATTCGGCTTCCTCCGTTGACAGCGGCGAAGCCTGCCTCGACCTTCTACGCCGGAGTGCGTTTGATGTAGTCCTGCTCGACATTTGGCTTCCTGGCATCGATGGATTGGAAGCGCTGGCAAAAATCCGCGAACTGGAGAACCCGCCGGAGGTGGTGATGATCTCCGGCCACGGCAATATCGAGAGCGCTGTCCGCGCAACCAAGCTTGGCGCCTACGATTTCCTGGAGAAGCCACTGAGCATCGAGAAAACACTGATCGTCGTAAAGAACGCCATCGAGGCAAAGAAATTGCAGCGCGAGAACGTTGATCTCAAAAAGCAACTGCAGGCCAAGAGCATCATCGTCGGTGACAGCATCCCGATGAAAGCGCTGCGCCAGCAGATTGCGGTGATGGCTCCCACCAACGGACGCGTTCTCATCTACGGTGAATCAGGAACCGGCAAGGAGATGGTGGCGCACGCCATCCACGCCCAAAGTTTGCGGAAGGACGAGACTTTCGTTGAGGTCAATTGCGCAGCCATCCCCGAAGACCTGATCGAGAGTGAACTGTTCGGACACGTCAGGGGATCGTTCCCCGGCGCCGGAACCGATAAAGAAGGAAAGTTCCAGCGTGCCCACGGAGGGACGTTGTTCCTCGACGAGGTCGGGGACATGAGCCTGAAGACGCAATCAAAGGTGCTGCGCACTCTCGAAGAGCAACGTTTCACGCCCGTGGGTGGCGATGAGACGATAACCGTCGACGTGCGCGTGATTGCATCGACCAACAAGGATCTGGAGGAGGAGATCGCGCGCGGGAATTTCCGCGAAGATCTGTTTTATCGGCTGAACGTGATTCCCTTCTTCGTTCCGCCGCTGCGCGAGCGCAAAGAGGACATTCCGCTATTCTCACGCCATTTCTTGAAGGAGTTAGCAGCCACTTATGGCCGTCGTCCGCGGGAAATTACCGATGACGCTATCGATATCCTTATGCGTTACTCATGGCCTGGCAACGTGCGCGAACTGCGCAATGTGATCGAGCGCATCGTGATCATGAACCCGACCACCACGCGTTTTGAGACAAAGCATCTTCCCCCGCTGGTCTACCGTGATGGTGGCCGCCGTACACCGAAACGTGAGTTCTCGACCCTGCACCAGGCGCGCGATGCTTACGAGCGAGACTACATTCTCAAGAAACTTGATGAAACCCATGGAAATGTGACCCGCGCTGCCGAGGTACTTGGGCTGGAACGCAGTCATTTGTATCGGAAGATGAAGGCGTTAGGGATTGCGGCGAAGGAATAGAACCAGATTCTCATTTACCCTGCGATTCCGCGGTAAATGAGCCTAGCGCTTGACCATGTGAATCTCAGTCCCGTTCTTGCGGAACTTCACTTCATCCATCAACTGATTGATCAAGAAAATTCCCCGCCCATGGTTTGCATAAATGTTTTCGCCGAGGGTGCAACTGGGAATGGCCTTAGGGTCGAAACCTTCGCCCGGGTCGCGCACGATAATCAGCATGCCCCGCTGCTCGTCACAGGCCACGATGCATTCGACCGTTTTGCTCGGATCTTCTTTGGCACCATGAACTACAGCATTGGCCAAGGCTTCCTGCAATGCCAACTCGATGGCATCTTCTTTGCCGTTGGCACATTTCATTTCGCGCACGGCTTCCATCACCTGGGCGACGACCGGGTCCACCGACTTGCGATCAGCGGCCAGGGTAACGCGGACGCGCAAGCTCAATTTATCCGGATCGAAATCGTACTCCGGAAAGTGTTCTTCGGCAGAATCCTCTGCTGGCATCGTTATCTGGCTCTTTCTTCCCTGGCCGCCCCAAGCGTGCGGTTCATTGATTTTAACGACAATTCGCCAAGGTCGGCAATAAGAGACGAATTCACGCTGATCCCATAACACCGCCTAGCCGTTACTGTGAGGCGTGCGTTGCGGATTTGTGTCGCCATCGTCTACCGCTTCTGCACCATCCGATGCTCCAGTTGCCGGCGCCAATCGAGTTCTTCCACGAACGCCCTCGAGTCACGCCACCCGGGCTCCACTTTCACGTAAAGTTCGAGAAAGACCTTGGTCCCGAGCATTCGCTCAGTTTGCAGGCGAGCGGCCATGCCGATCTTCTTCAGCATCCGTCCGCCCTTTCCCACAAGAATTCCCTTCTGTCCTTGCCGTTCGCAATAGATCGTGGCCGTGATGCGGGAGAGTCGCTTGTCTTCCTCGAAGTTGTCGACGATGACCGTGGCGGCATAGGGAATTTCTTCGCTCGTGTTCAACAGCACCTGCTCGCGAATGATCTCCGCTACCATGAACCGCACGGGCTGATCGGTCACCTCGTCCTCGGGAAAATATGCAGGGCCTGCGGGCAGCGCTGCCAGCATCGTGTTCAATAGATCTTCCAGACCTTTCCTCTTCAAAGCGGAAATCGGAACGACCTCGGCGAAGTCATAGAGGTTCCGATATTCGTCGATCAACGGCAACAGCTTCGACTTGTCCGGAATTAGGTCGATCTTGTTAAGGAGGAGAAATGCCTTCGCCCTGGACTGCCTTAGCATGTCGAGCGCGAATTTGTCGCGGTCATCGAGTTTGTGCGTAACATCCACGATCACGAGCACCAGATCGCAGCCTTCCAGCGCTTCTCGCACTTCGACCATCATCTTGCGTCCCAGGGAACTGTCGGGCCTGTGGACCCCCGGCGTGTCGATCAGAACAATCTGTCCACCATCTTTGCCCTTGCGTTTCGGGATGTGCACTACACCCTGAATGCGGTTACGGGTCGTCTGTGGTCTGGGTGAGATGATGGCGAGCTTTTCGCCGACCAATGCGTTGAGCAAGGTGGATTTCCCGGCGTTAGGCCGGCCCAGGATGCAGACAAATCCGGAACGGAATGGCATGATCAGCTTCCAGCTACTCGCTACTAGCTCATCTACATGGCTGGCAGCCATGAGTAGTAGCTGAATTAAATCAGCTTCAACTGTCGTGGCTGCACGGCAGTGACGCGCACGCGTTCGACCTTGCGGTCGGTCGAATCCAGCACCTCAAAGCGCAGCCTGTCTTCCTCGACGACTTCACCCTTGCGGGGAATTCTCCCCGCGAGTTCGCTGACGAGTCCCGCAATCGTAGCTGAGTCCTTTCCTTCAGGTTTGATGCCAAACAGTTCATTGAGGCGATCCACGTCCATGCTTCCCGAGACAATGAAGCCGCGGTCGCCATCACGCACCACCTCCGGCTTGTCGCTTTCGTCCCGGATCTCGCCGACGATCTCCTCCACCAGGTCCTCAATCGTCACCAGGCCGGCTACCCCGCCGTACTCATCGACCACGATCGCCATGCGGATATTCTGCTTCTGCATCTCACGCAAAAGATCGCTTCCCAGCTTGCTTTCCGGAACAAAATAGACGTCGCGCCGCATGATGCTGCCCACCGTGCGTACGTGCGCTTCACTGTCGGGTACCTGGAGCACGTCCTGTGCGTAAACGATTCCCTTGATGTTATGAATGCTGCCTTCGTACACAGGCACGCGCGAATAATGCCTGGCGCGCAGCATCTCGATAAACTGCTCCACCGTAGTGCTCATGGCCACGGTAAACATTGCGGGGCGCGGCTTCATGGCCTCGCGCACAGTTTTGCCGCTGAACTCCACAACCGATTGGATCAGGTCGCGATCTCCTTCCTGAATGATGCCCTCTTCCTGACCCGCCTCGATCAGGGCATCGACAGCCTCAGCCGCGGTCTCCGGTTGTTCGGTTGTATTCTCGCGGGTCAGAGTCGCCACCGACTGCAAGAACCCCAGAACGATGGTTACCGGCATGACCAGGTAGATTAACCCCCTGAGCAAGAACGTCCATCGGGTCAGCCACTCGCCTTTGGTGCGAGAGAAAAATACAAAGGGCAGGAAGCGATTGCAGAAAACAATAACCAGCAGCAATCCAAAGGCGGCTTGCGCGATCTCGTACATGCTCCAGTTCGGATCGCGAAACAAGAGATATCCGATAAGAACCGCGATGGCCGCGGTGGTCAACTGCTCCAACACAGCCATCGAAAGCGACGCCCGGCTACGCGCCACCCCCAGTTTCGGTTCGATCTTCTGCTCGAAAGTGTCAATATTGTCCTGGAAGTCGCGCGAGAGAAACTTCCCTGCCTCCTGGTAAACCCGATCGACGTAAGAAACCAGGGTCAGCAATCCGATCAGAAGGATCAACACGAGAATAACGCTAAGAATCACACCGTCCTCCGCGTTTTGTTCAGACGGGATCGACCAGGAAGCCTTTCAGCCGCACGCTGCTCCGGCTGTCCACGTTCGGTCAGGGATGAAGGAAGACCCAGCAATTGACGGAGGTTCGCTTCCTTGCGCGCCATTAGCCCATTATCGCGCTCGTGATCAAAGCCTGCCAGATGAAGAATCCCATGCAGCGCCAATATCTTTACTTCTATCGCGGGAGAATGACCAAGCTTAGCCGCATTTCTGCGGGCTACCTCACTGGAAATAGCGATCTCGCCTGCGAATGCCGGTTTTCCTTTTCCCTCGCAAGATGATTCTGCGGGAAACGATAGAACATCGGTGGCTTTGTTCTTCTGTCGAAATCGGGAGTTAAGCGAACGCATTTCTGCGTTTCCGGTCAACAGGATGTTCACCTTTCCTGATAGCCGGACTGCCCGCCGCGCCCGAAGCACGAACCGGCCAAGTGCCTCAGCACTCAATCCGGCAACTTTATTCTCAACGATGATCACCGCGGCAACCTCTTTCCGTTGCCCCAAAGTAGACAGGAGGGCCGATGCGGCAGCCCTCCCCTAATTTCCGAATTTTCTATTCTCCTGCTTCGGCGGACGAACTTTTCTCCTGACCCGGGCCGTTGCCCTCTTTCTCGGCAGTACCCGGCTCGGCCGCTTTCGCCTCGCCCAGCAGTAGCATCTGTTGCTCGGCAACCCGGACCTTGTGTTCGTCGTAAGCGCGGACGATACGCTGCACCAGGTGATGGCGTACGACGTCGCCTTCATCGAAATGAACAAAGGCCAATCCCTCGACGTTCTTCAGGACGTCAATCGCTTCCAGCAATCCACTGCGCCGGGCATTTGGCAGATCGATCTGCGTGATGTCCCCGGTGATCACGGCCTTCGAGTTGAAACCGAGACGTGTCACAAACATTTTCATCTGTTCCGAGGTCGTGTTCTGAGCCTCGTCGAGGATCACGAAGGAATCGTTCAACGTGCGGCCGCGCATGAACGCGATCGGCGCAATCTCGATGACGTTTTTCTCCAGGTAGCGGTCCACTTTTTCTGGATCGAGCATGTCATATAAGGCGTCGTACAGCGGACGGAGATACGGGTCGATCTTGTCCTGCAGCGTGCCCGGCAGGAAGCCAAGACGTTCGCCAGCTTCCACCGCCGGCCGCGCCAGAATAATCCGGTTCACACGCTTGGCCAGAAGCGCAGAAATAGCCATCGCCACTGCGAGATACGTCTTCCCAGTTCCAGCTGGTCCAATCCCGAACACCATGTCGTGCTTTTCAATCGCTTCGAGATAACGGCGCTGATTGCTGCTCTTGGGTTGCACCATGCGGCGTCCGAGGGAACGCTGCTTGCCAGCGTCGGCCAAGCCTCGTAACGTTGAATTCGGATCCGACGTCAGCACGCGCAGCATGCTGTTCAGATCGCCGTTGTTGAACGCGTATCCGGAGCGCTGCAGGCTCTCATAGTCCGTGAAGACCTGCTCGGCGCGAGCCACATCGCGTGCCGCGCCCTCAAGCTCAATCGAGTTCGAGCGTAAGTTGATGGTAACGTTCAGGCCGTCCTCCAGGAGACGCACATTCTCGTCCCGGGTGCCGAACAGGGTCTCGATGTTGGGGCTAACCCCGATGCTCTTCTTCATGCTTGTGTGTCACGTTGGTGCAGTGCCGCAGGCTGGAACGCGGGATTGAAGCTGAAGTTAAAATCCGGCGAAGGCGGAGTACACCAATACCTGCCCATAGACAAAGCAAGGTTTTGCTTGGAGACGGGAACGATCGGACTGCGCATGCCCAACGGGCAAGTCACTACCATTGCATAAAAGCGTACCCCGGAAATCGGAGGGGAGTCAATGGGAGCTAAACCTTAGGCTTTCGCGGAACTTACATCACCCATTGAGGCCGGAACCGCCCTCGTGAGAGCCCACTCCCGAAGCGCGGCAATCTCTTCCGCCCGCGTTGTTGAGAGTGGCACAGTTTGGGCTAAGGCATCGATCATGGCCTGCGTCGTGAGTTGCTTTTTCTCCGAGTAAGCTGCGTAGAGTGCGCCCTGAACGGCGGCATCGATTTCTGCACCGGAGTATCCCTTGGCAGCAGCGGCAATTCTTTCAAGGTCGAAATCCGAGGGATTGCGTTTCCGCTTCACCAGCTGGATCGAGAAGATCTGCCTGCGCTCCGCCTGGTTGGGCAAATCCACAAAGAACAATTCGTCAAAGCGTCCTTTTCGGATCAACTCAGGAGGCAGAACGGTAACGTTGTTGCATGTGGCTGCGACAAAAACCGCGGCCTTGCGGTCCTGCATCCATGAGAGGAACGACGCGAGCAACCGGGAAGAAACGCCTGCATCGGCCGAAGCAGAATCTGGGCCGCTTCCGGCGAAGACTTTTTCCAGTTCATCAATCCACAAGACGCAAGGCGCCAAACCTTCGGCGACCTGAAACACCTTGCGGATCCGCTTCTCCGTCTCGCCGATGTACTTGTCGTAGACGGCCGAGGTATCGAATTTCACCAGCGGCAACTTCCACTCGCCGGCCACAGCCCGCGCACAAAGGGATTTCCCGCATCCCTGCACTCCAAGAATGATCATCCCCCTCGGCGGTTCGAGTCCGAATTCGCGCGCCGAATCTTCCCATGCCCCACGACGCTGCGCCAGCCAGTGCTTCAGATTTTCAAGTCCGCCGACGCTGGTCATGGTGGAAGACGCATCGACAAACTCGAGCATCCCCGAATGGCGTAGCAACTGTTTCTTTGCTTCGAGAACATCGGTCACCGTCTCGGGACACAATGCATAGCGAGTGACGATCGCCTGCGAGATCGCGCGTTCGGCTTCTTCTTCTGTCAAGCCGCGCAGGTTTGCCGACATGGCGTCAACGCCGGCCGCATCGAGCTGCAGCTTGAGCGTGTAGGTTTTTGAGAGGCGCGTGAACGTATCGTGCACAATCTCGTGAAGACGCTCCTGGTCGGGGAGCGGGAGATCGAAATACTCCACCAGCTTCGCTAACTCAGCAGGCACGGCGATTTCGGGAGCAGTGATGACGACCGTACGCCGGTTGGCAGAAAACTTCTGCCCCACATCGCGCAAGCGACGCACGACAACAGGATCGTCAAGATGGCGGTGGAAATCTTTCAGAATGAACACGGCCTCAACCGTCATCGCCTCCATGTTGGCTAAGGCCTGAACCGGTTCCCGGGTATTGTAGATAGAACCGCTAGGCGCAGCAGTGGCGCCGTCGCTTCCCAAAGTACTCATTACCGCCCGAGTCAGCCTCTCGGACTCGCCTGCACCGGGACTCAACACTGTGTGTGGCTGAGCAAGAGTGCCGGCGTTCACGCGGGTCCATCCCGGCAACTGATCTTTCGGGTGTGCGGGTCTTGGAGTCTCTACTGGGGTATTCGAGCCCGAACGCACGAGACCGTCGGCAATGCTCCATTCGAAGGTCGCCATGTTCAATTCGGAGCATGCTTTGCGCACCAGATTGATTGCGCGCATCTCTTCCGACGTCTCCATCACGACGATGGGCGTCGAGGAGTTGATCAGAACTTTCAGGCGATCGAGTCCGTCTGGCATCAGTTCTCCTGAAATGCAGTCGATGCCTCCCTCAACTGTTTGACCAGCTTGGAGTTGTACCCCTATAATAGTGAATTCGGACCCACCCGAATATCTCACTGGAGACACGAAGGTAACGAAGCACACATGGCCAATCATCTTTCGGCGCTGAAGCGCGCCCGCCAGACCGAACGCCGTACGACGCGCAACCGCGCCAACACCTCTGCCCTGCGCACGCAATTGCGTGAACTTCGCGAGACCATCGCCAAGGGCGACAAGGCCGCTGCTGAGCAGACATATCGCAAGACGGTTTCCGCCCTCGACAAGGCGATTCAGAAAGGCACACTGCACGAGAACACCGCCTCACGCTACAAAGGCCGCTTAGGCGCGCGCGTTACGGCGATGAAATAGCTTTTTCACATCATCTTCCAGTTTCAACATCCAGGTGGCAGGCCGTCTTAATGGTCTGCCCTTTTCTTTTCTTATCTTTTATTGCGCTTGCCTTCGGTCAGTGGGCTAGAATCAGGCCGGAGGTTCATAGGACATGGGAACTGACGAAGGGTCCTCAACCATCTCGCGACGGAATTTCATGGTCCGCACCGCCATGGGAAGTGCCGGACTGGTGATCGCGAACGAAATTCTCGGCGAGAATGTTCTGTCTGCAGCGCCGAAGACCTCAAACGCAACCATGATCGGTGTGCCCTTCGAGGCACGAGAAAAAGTGAAATTGGGAATCATCGGCGTCGGCGGACGCGGCACAAGCCTGCTAAGGGATTTGCTGGCAGTCGATGGCGTCGACGTCAAAGCCATCTGCGATATGGTGCCGGAAAAGGTTGAGCACGCGCAAAAGATGGTGACAGATGCTGGCCAGCCCAAGCCTGCCGGCTTCGTCAAGGGCGAGTACGACTTCAAGAATCTGAGTCAACTGGAACTGGACATTGTGTACATCGCGACCCCGTGGAGCTGGCATGTGCCCATGGCCCTCGACGTCATGAAGAATGGAAAGCACGCTGCAGTCGAAGTGCCGGCCGCAACCACCTTGCAGGAATGCTGGGATCTGGTGAATACTTCCGAGGCTACGCGCAAGCACTGCGTAATTCTGGAGAACTGCTGCTACGGGTCTTCCGAGATGATGGTGCTTCAGATGGTGCGGGACGGGGTCTTCGGCGATATCACGCATGGCGAGGCGGCTTACCTGCACGACCTGCGGGGCATCGTCACGGCGAATGAGGGCGAGGGCTTGTGGCGTCGTTTCCCACACATGCAGCGCAATGGCAATCTGTACCCCACGCACGGACTCGGCCCGGTGGCCCATTATTTGGATATTCATCGCGGCGACCGGTTTGACTACATGGTCTCGGTGAGTTCGAAGGAAGCATCGCTGAGCGCCTATGTAAAGTCCAAGTTTCCCGAGGGCGATCCGAAGCGTGCAGAAAAGTACATTTGCGGCGACATGAATACCAGCATCATCAGGACGGTGAACGGCTGCTCGATTTTGCTGCAGCACGACGTCGTGAATCCGAGGCCTTACAGCCGGCTCAACCTGATTCAGGGAACGAAGGGAGCATTCGCTGATTACCCTTCGCGGATTTTCATCGATGGCCAGAAGGATGAAGAGTGGCAAACGCTGGACGCGTTCAAGGAAAAGTACGAACATCCGCTCTGGAAGAACAATGGAGAGATGGCGCGCAAGACGGGCGGCCACGGTGGCATGGACTACATCATGAATTTCCGGCTGATGGAGTGCTTGAAGCGCGGACTGCCTCCCGACATTGACGTTTACGATGCGGCAGCGTGGAGTGCGCCGACCCCTCTGAGCGAGGCGTCTGTAGCCGCGAATGGGGCTCCACAGAAATTTCCTGATTTCACCCGCAGTCACTGGAAGACCCGTTCAGAGCAAGGATTTGCGTCATAGGTCAAACGACATCTGCTTTGCAAGTTAGGCCTCCAACTGTTTTCGCGTAAGGAGCATCTATGGGGACTGCTCAGCTGGAAAGCCCGCAGGAAGCGCCGGTCATCAAGGAATCCACCGCCTCACTGGGGACCACCGGCCGACTGGTCTCTCTGGATGTGTTCCGGGGAACAGTGATGGCGCTCATGCTGGATGAGTATTTGCAGCTTCCGCAAACGGCCCATTCGCTTCCCAACAGCGCCGTGTGGAGCTTCATCGCGTTCAATACCGATCACGTGCCCTGGCAAGGCTGCTCGCTTCACGACCTGATCCAGCCCGGGTTTTCCTTCCTGGTGGGTGCGGCGATGCCATTTTCCATTGCCAGCCGGCAAGCCAAAGGACAGACCTTCTGGCAGTTATTCCGGCACGCTGTGTGGCGGGCCGTGTTGCTCATGGCCCTGGGAATCTTCCTCCGGTCGATTTCCCATCAACAAACGTACTTTACCTTCGAAGACACACTGACGCAGATTGGGCTGGGATACGTGTTCCTGTTCCTGTTGGCCTTCACCCGAGTACGAACGCAAGTGATTGTGGCATTGGTGATCCTGATCGCCTTTTGGGGAGCGTTTGCGCTGTATCCAGCACCCGGTCCGAATTTCGACTATGCCCGTGTAGGCGTTCCGCCCAATTGGGAGCACAACTACACCGGCTTCCTGTCGCACTTCAATAAGAACTCCAACTTGTCATGGGCATTCGACGTATGGTTCCTGAATCTTTTTCCCCGTGAGCAGCCCTTCGTCTACAACGAAGGCGGCTGGTCCACACTCAGTTTCATTCCAACTCTGGCGACTATGATCCTGGGCCTGCTGACGGGTGAATGGCTCAAGAGCAGCAAGTCGAAAGACGCGAAGCTGCGTGGACTTGTGATCGCAGGCGTCGGATTGGCGCTGCTTGGACTGATCTGCCAGTGGGCCGGTATCTGCCCGATCGTGAAGCGGATATGGACATCCTCCTACACGCTGTACAGCGGCGGCCTGGTGATCCTGATGCTTGCGGGTTTCTATGCGCTCGTCGACTGGAAGGGATGGCGGCGGTGGGCATTTCCTCTGATTGTCATCGGGATGAATTCAATCGCCATTTACGTTATGAGTTGGACGATGGGCGTCTTCTTTTACCAGGCGCTTGAACGTCACCTTGGCGGGCTGCTCGGTAAAATTGGGCCCCCATTTCAGCCTGTCCTACAGGGATTCGGGGTGCTCCTGATCTTCTGGACCATCCTGTTTTGGATGTACCGTCGTAAGATTTTCCTGAGGATTTAGTTTCTTGATACGCGTTCCGTTCTATCGAAACCATCTGAGAGCTCTGATAACATCTTGCCGGAATTGCAAGGGAGGGCTGCTTGGCCAACCATGGGGGTCCTGCACCACACAGCGCTGACTTACAAGCTACTGCGCGTCTTCGTGTTCTGGGAATTGTGCTCGCCGGAGGGAAAGGCACCCGTCTGTATCCGCTGACGCGGGAGCGCGCCAAGCCCGCCGTCCCCTTTGGCGGCAAATACCGCATCATAGATTTTGTTCTCAGCAATTTCGTGAACTCCGGTATCTACTCCATTTATGTCCTCACTCAGTTTCGCAGCCAGTCGCTGCTGCAGCATCTGAGCGAGGGATGGCAATTTGGCGGGATGTTGAAAAGTAATTTCATCACCAACGTGCCAGCGCAGATGCGCTCGGAGAAAGAGTCTTGGTATCAGGGAACCGCGGATGCGATCTTTCAGAACATTAATCTGATCGAGCAGTCCGATCCGCATCTTGTAGCCATCTTTGGCGCTGATCACATTTACCGCATGAATATCGCCGGCATGACTGATTTCCACATGACCAGGGATGCGGAAGTCACCGTTGCGGCCATTCCGGTGCCGCGCCACCACGCGGTGGAGTTTGGAGTCATCGAAGCCTCCGCCGACGGGCGGATCATGGGATTTCACGAGAAGAACCCCGAGGCGCCCACCATGCCCGGCGATTCCAACCGGGTCTACGCGTCAATGGGCAATTACATCTTCTCGACACAGACGCTGCTCGATCTGCTGAACGACGACGCCAAGGACCCCGAGAGCCATCATGATTTCGGTCGCGACATCCTGCCCAAGCTCGCCGGAAAGGCTCCCATGTATGCCTACAACTTCGAGGCGAACCGAATTCCCGGCGAAGCGGAAGACTCGATTCCCTACTGGCGCGACGTCGGCACCATTGACGCGTATTACGAAGCCAACATGGATCTGAATCATGTCAAGCCGGAACTGAACCTCTACAATCGTGAGTGGCCTGTACGCAGCACGAGCTATCCTGATCCGCCCGCCAAGTTCGTATTCGATGAAGAAGGCCGCCGGGGAGAGGCCCTTGATTCCATCGTCTCGGGCGGATGCATTCTCTCGGGGGGCCTCGTCCGGAAATCAGTTCTGGGGCGCGCCGTACGCGTACATACAGGTGCGCAGGTAGAAGGTTGCGTGATCATGGACAATTGCGATATCGGACGGCATGCCAAATTGCGGCGTGCCATTCTTGATAAGAATGTGCGCATCCCGGAGAACGCCGAGGTAGGCTACGACGTCGAGGCTGACCGTGCGCGTGGTTGGCACGTAACCGAATCTGGCATTGTGGTGATCGGGCGCGAATCTAGCCCCGTACCAATGGCAGCTATGTTGGCGTAGCCTGCGGTCAATCCCAGACCATTGGGAGCGATCGCCTTGAACGACCTTCCGTTGCACAGAGGGCCCATGATTATCTCTATTCCGCGAGCGAGAATTGCAACGAGCTGCCTGTTACTCATGTTGCCTGGGGCATTCGCTCAGCGCCCAGACCCGCCCACGCGCGACCCGCACAGCACGGGCTACGTAACCGCGAAAGAGTTGCCTGACGGAGCCGTTCCCCCAGCAAGTGCTGACGGAAATTTCGTTATTGGTCCAACCCACTCTCCTACCCCCGGGATGTCCTCAATCTACGCCACTCCACATGGAACAGTCATCGAGTTCATGATGAACTCCTCTGACAGCAAGATCTATCCTGGTATCGCACGCCAGCCAAATACATTCGGAGCACCCGATCCTTCTGATCCCGCAAAACTGATCGTCACCACGAGCCACCCCGCTCCGTACACTCGCAAAGTAGCCGTTTACCTACCGAAGCAGTATGTTCCGGGAAGCCTAGCTCCATTCATCGTGGGTGCTGACGGGCCCGATCATCTCCTCTTCTCCGCCCTCGACGCATTAATCGCTGAAAACAAAGTTCCAGCCATGATTGCCATTTCAATCGGCAACGGTGGAGGAGATGCGCAAGGCAGCGAACGCGGCCTGGAGTACGACACTATGTCGGGCACCTACGCGGAGTTTGTGGAGAATGAAGTTCTGCCGTTGGTCGAGAGCAAGGCACATGTCAAACTCACAAAAGATCCTGACGGCAGGGCGACCATGGGTTACAGCTCGGGCGGGGCTTGCGCCCTCATCATGGCCTGGTATCACCCTGAGTGGTATCACCGTGTACTGGCTTACTCAGGAACTTTCGTGAACCAGCAGTGGCCGCCTTCACTGCAGACCCCACACGGCGCGTGGGAATTCCATGAACATCTGATCCCCAACACCCCGGCCAAACCGGTTCGTATCTGGATGGAAGTCGGCGACCGCGATCTTTTCAATCCCAACGTTATGCACGACAACATGCATGATTGGGTTCTCGCCAACGAGAACATGGCCAAGGTGCTCGCGGCCAAGGGATATCACTATCAGTTCGTCTTTGCCCGCAAGGCTGTGCACGTAGATCGAGCGGTATTACGGCAGACCCTCCCAGAAGCGCTTGAGTACGTCTGGACAGGCTATGCTCCGTCAGCGGCGAAGTGAGTCGTTGTAGCCCCACAGATGCGATGGCGGCTAGGTGTGCGTCATTACTTCGCGCTGCCCAGCTGCTGAGCGAGATAATTCGCAATGCCCATTTGTTTGATCGCGGTCAGCTGGGCCTCTAGAAAATCGGCGTGGCGTTCTTCGTCGCCGATCATACGATC
>Ga0335083_10000558_pt1 | contig 55600 bp, 57 predicted proteins | sample Lox_Sample_42_FD_206716 | JGI IMG/M metagenome (GOLD analysis project Ga0335083, IMG submission 206716) | Soil microbial communities from Loxahatchee National Wildlife Refuge, Florida, United States - Lox_Sample_4.2 | ecosystem: Environmental > Terrestrial > Soil > Wetlands | place: USA...
CGCAAGGTGCGCCTGCAGCCCGGCGAGAGCGTGGTCGAGGCAGGCTGCGGCTGGGGAACCCTGGCGCTGCACATGGCGCGCCACTACGGTGTGCGCGTGCGCGCCTTCAACATCTCCCACGAGCAGGTGGCCTATGCGCGCGAGCGGGCGGCGCGCGAAGGCCTCGCCGGCCAGGTCGAGTACGTCGAGGACGACTACCGCAACATCTCCGGCCACTACGACGCGTTCGTCTCGGTCGGCATGCTCGAGCACGTCGGGGTCAAGAACTATCCGACGCTCGGGCGCGTAGCGCGGCGCTGCCTCGGCAGCAACGGCCGCGGCCTCATTCACTCGATCGGCCGCAACCACCCGGCACGGCTGCAGCCGTGGATCGAGAAGCGCATCTTCCCGGGCGCCTATCCGCCGGCGCTGAGTGAGCTGTCGCAGATCTTCGAGCCCTGGGACCTGTCCGTGCTCGACGTCGAGAACCTGCGCCTGCATTACGCGCAGACGCTGCGCCACTGGCTCGCGCTCTACGAGACGGCGGGCGAGTGGGTGCGGGCGATGTTCGATGAGAAGTTCGTGCGCATGTGGCGGCTGTATCTGGCCGGCTCGGTCGCGGCGTTCTCGACCGGCACGCTGCAGCTGTTCCAGGTGGTGTTCGCGACCGCGGACAACAACGACATTCCCTGGACGCGCGCGCACCTGTATACGCCCTGACGGCCCATGCGCTCGTCCGAGGTCATCATCGTCGGCGGCGGACCCGCGGGCTCGAGCGCCGCCTGGCGCCTGAAGCGCGCGGGCGCCGACGTGCTGCTGCTCGACCGCGAGCGCTTTCCACGCCTGAAGCTGTGCGCGGGCTGGATCACACCCGAGGTGGTGCGCGAGCTCGAGATGGACCTCGACGTCTACCCGCACCGCCTGCTCACGTTTCCGCGCCTGCGCGTACATTACGGACGGCTCAGCCTGCCGGTGCCCTGCGTGCAGCACTCCATCCGCCGCTTCGAATTCGACGCCTGGCTGCTCGAGCGCTCGGGGGTCGCGGTCGAGCAGCACAACGTGCGCGACATCGTCGCCGACGGCTCGGGGTACATCATCGACGGCGCTTACCGGTGCCGCTACCTGATCGGCGCCGGCGGCACACGCTGCCCGGTGTACCGCAACCTCTTCAAGGAGCTGAACCCGCGCGCGCACGAACTGCAGATCGTGACGCTCGAGCACGAGATCGAGTTCGACTGGGACGATCCGGACTGCCACCTGTGGTTCTGCGATGACGGCCTGCCCGGTTACTCGTGGTACGTGCCGAAGGAGGGCGGCTGGCTCAACGTTGGGATCGGAGGCTTCGCCGAGCGCATCAAGAGCGCCGGCCAGGACATCAAGACGCATTGGGCCAATTTCGCCGCCCGGCTCGGCGACGGACTCACCCGCGGCGCGCACTACGATCCGGCCGGGTACAGCTACTTCCTGCGCGGCGCCGTAGACGTCGTGCGCCGCGACGACGCCTTCATCACCGGCGATGCCGCCGGCCTCGCGAGCCGCGACCTCGGCGAGGGGATCGGGCCCGCCATCCGCAGCGGCCTGCGCGCGGCCGAGGCGATCCTCCACGGCGCAACCTACCAGCTCGACGACGTGACCGGCATGAGCGTCGCCAGCATCGCGCGCAGCATGCTGACGCGCGCCGCGCGTCCGTTCGGCCCGTACGGGCGGCGGCGTGCCGGCGACGGAGGAGCAGCGCATGGCTTACGTCACGGTAATCAATGAGCATCAGCACGTTCAGCAGGTGGTCTCCGGCCATCACCACCTGACTGCCGACGAGGCGGTCGCCGCCGGCGGCAGCGGTGCCGGATTCACGCCGCGCGAGCTCCTGCTCGCGAGTCTCGCCAGCTGCACCGCCGTGGCGCTGCGCAAGCACGCGGCACAGAACGACTGGATGCTGGGTAAGATCACGGTCGGCGTGCGCTGGTCGCGCGACGCCGAAGGCCGGGAGCACATCGAGCGCCGCCTCTCCTTCACCAAGCCGCTCACCACCGCGCAGAGAGCTAAGCTCCTCGAGGTGGCCAAGAGCACGCCCGTGACCGACGTGCTGCGGGTCGGGATCAGCATCCAGTCGTCGGTCCTCGACTGAGCCCCCGCGCTCGCCCTCAGTAGTTCACCGTCACCAGAACCATGTCGCTATAGCTGCCCGGGTCGGGATCCTGGTGGGCTGCGATCGCGCCGTAGACCGCGAGCGAGGCGCTCGGCGCGTTACGCCTGATGGTCGCGCTCCCCTCGACGCTGCCGCCGGTCCCGTTGCCCCAGACCTCGGTGTAGCCGGCGTCGAGGTAAAGGTTGTAGCTGAGCTTGGCGGTGCCGCTCACCAGCGTGCGCGTCAGGTAGCTGTTGCTCGCGCCGGTGCTCAAGTCGAGGGTCACCGAGTTGTTGCCGCTGACGCCCGTGCAGGCGATTTTGATGGTGCCGTTCATGTCGAGCGGCGTCGTCTGCATCGGTGTGTAGGTCCCGAAAGCGACGCTGACGGCCGAGATGGTGCAGGAGGTGATGGAGGCGGCGCGTGCCGGCGGCGCGCCGAGGACGGCGAGCAGCAGCACAACCGCAGCGCCCTTCAGGGGTGGGCTCATCGGTCTAGTCTGTCATACCCGCTGGCGCGGGTGGCCGGTGGGTCTTCAGTAGTTCACGGATACCAGGATGGTGTCGGCGTAGCTCCCGGGTGCCGGATCCTGGCGCGCGGCGATGGCGCCGTAGACCGGAAGGGAGGCGTTCGGCGTGCGGCGGCGGATGGTGGCAGAGCCGACGACGCTGCCGCCGGTGCCGTTGCCCCACACCTGGGTGTAGGCCGCGTCGAAGTACAGGTTGTAGCCGAGCGTGGCGGCCCCGGCGGTGAGCGTGCGGTTCAGGTAGTTGTTGCTCGCGCCGGTCGAGAGATCGATGGTCACGGTGTTGCGGCCCGTGACTCCGGTGCAGGCGATGTTGATGGTGCCGTTCATGTCGAGCGCCGTCGCCTGCATCGGCGTGTAGGTTCCAAAGGCCACCCCGATGGCCGAGACGGTGCAGGACGTGATCGCCGCGTGCGCCGCCGGGCTCCCGAGCGCGAGCGCCGCGCACGCGAGCAGTGCACTCAGCGGCTGCGGGCGGCTCGTCGTGCTCATGGGGCGCTCCGGCAGGCGATTGTGCCGACATCCGGCTGCGGCTCACCGGCGGGCGGCGGCGGCAGGCGGAAGGTGCACTTGCCGCCCGCCCAGTGCGCCTCGCCCGTGGTGCCGTGATCGTAGTTGGTGACGTAGGCCAGCCCGTCCAGGCCAACCGGGAAGTCCTCGCCCTCGAGCGTGACGGTCGCGCCCGCCGGTACCGCTGTGCCGTCGGCGCGCTGCAGCCGGAAGACGCCGGCATGAATGCGCTTCACCGGGAAGTCGACCAGCATGCCGCTGCGGTAAGGGGGCACGACCTGCACGCGCGGATTGGCCACCGCGGCATCGAGCGGCAGGTCGAGCGGATCGATGCTCAGGCGGTTGACGTCGAAGGAGCGCAGATCGCGTACGACCGCGATGCCGTTCTCGTCGGTCGTCGCGACCGGGTGGTTGTCGGAGTACACGGCGATCCCGGGAATCCCGCCGACCTCGACCGTCGCGAAGCTGTCGGTGACGGTGCGCGTGGCCCGGAATTCGCCGGCCATGAAGGTAGCTCCGCCGAGGAGCGTCAGGCTCTGGGCACTCTGGTCCAGGTAGCGCGCCGCCTGCACGCTCGCCTCGAGCGCGTCGAACTGGCGCTGGTACTGAAGGTTGTAGCTGCCGTCGGTGCCCGCGGACAGCAGGTAGCCCTCGCCGGGCCCGGGCGGCAGATTCTTCTGCAGCGTCGCGACCAGCGCGGCGTTGGGCGAGCTCTGCTGGCTGTCGTAGCGAAACTGCGTCGAGACGTTGCGGCGGCTGTCGAGCGGCAGCACATAGAAGACCGAGACGAAGGTGTCCTCGGTCGGGCCGCTGGTGGTATAGCTGGCGGAGGCGCTGAAGCTGCCCCGTCCGATGTTCAACGAGTAGGTCGCGCTGAAGGTCTGCTGACGAGTGTCGTCGGGGTTGCGCTGCGATGCCCACGCGAGCTGCAGGCTCCCCGGGTGTCCCATGTTCCAGCCGACCTGCGCCAGGTTGCGCTCGATCGGAGTCGGTATGCCACCCACGTCACCCAACTGGCGAAAGCCCGCGGTGGCGTGCTGCGCCTCGAGGATGATGCTGAGCCGCTGGTCGACGTGCTGCAGGCCGAGGGCTGCGTAAGTTCCGGAGCTCGCGGGCTCGGGCCCGCTGCCCATGAGGCCGGACGTGGCGCTCTGGCCGCCGACCGCCAGGTCCGCGGTCACGACCGCCCAGTGATCGAGCCCCTGAGCGAGATCGATGCCGGCGGCCCATGGGCCGTTGTGCATGGCCTCACCGTGGATCTCGCCCGTGAAGAGCGCGCTGAAGCCGTGCCGCCAGGTCGCCGACGCGATGAGCGGACCGTAGTCGCCGCTCGAGATGCCGTAGTTCTCGCGCACCGGGCCCAGGTCGACGTCGTAGAGCGACAGTCCCGGCTGCAGCATCACGGCCGCCGAGTAGAACGGCATCGAGATGATCTGCTGCTGTCCGAGGGCGTTGCGCACCACGATGTTGACATCGCCCGCGCCATTGATCGCCGGCACCTGGTTGATCACGAAGGGCCCCGAGGGCACCTCACTCGAGCCGACGGCGCGGCCGTTGACGAACACCTCCACCGTCGAGGGCAGCACCGCCGTGCCGGTCGCCGCGAGCAGCGGAGTCGTCACCAGGTCCGGCCGGATCGCGTAGTTGGTGCCCCATTGCAGCCCGCCGAAGCGCACCGCTTCGCCCCACGTGCCGGGGACGCTGACTGCGTCGCCGAGGCGCAGCGTCTCGAGCGAGTTGGGAAAGTCGTGGCTGAAGGTGCTCTCGAGGCGCACGAAGCCGCCCGCGCCCGCCGCGCTCGAGTCGGCGCCCGTGTTGATGAGCACGCCGAGGGGGCTGAAGATCCCGAGCTCGCCGTAGCCGCTGGCGACGTCCGCGCCCGAATACTGGCCGGTCTGACCGTAGAGCTCGTAGTTGAAGAAGGCGCCCGTCCCGGCCGGTGAGATCGGCGGCCGGTTGACGCCGGTGAGGGAGAGACTCGAGCTCACGAAGGCGTTGGCGGGTGCGTTGATGCTGGCGGCGCTGCGCGTCTCGTCGAACGCCACCTTGGCGCCGGAGATCGCCGCGAGGGGGTAGTAGCGCTTGCCGTCGGCGACATGGGCCTGGGCCGCCGGGAGCTTCAGGCGCAGCCGCTCGAAGTCGCTCTCGGCGAGCCACAGTCCGCCGCCGGAATCACGCAGCGCGACCACGTCCTCTCCGGAGAGCACGCCGTTCACGCGCAGCTCGAGTACGGACCGGCGCCAGTCGGCGTCAGGGGTGCCGGCGTCGTCGGCGTGCGCCGCGGCCGCAAGGAACCACAAGAGCACTGCGCAGGTTCCGGATGCGCTCCGGTGCAGCTTCCCCATGGCGCATGCGGCTTGTTACGGGGCACCCGGGCTGCTGGAGACGGTGAAGTCGCCGGCGTCCGAGTGGCCGTGAAGGGTGAGCGGTTGCGAGCCACGGGCGAGGTCGCTCCCCGGATGAAGCTGCCAGCGCGCCGCGGCGCCCGGCAGGAGATAGTGCGAATTCCCGGCGTGCAGGTCCGCGGGGGTGGCGGAGGTGGCGCCCTGCACGTCGAAGTCGAGGATCTGAAGATGGGCGGTGCCGTGGTTCGCGGCCTCGATCTCGAGCGTGCCATCGGGGAGCCAGCGGTGGCTCCAGGCGAGCTCCGGAGCGCTGTGCGCCCGCGCGGCGACGAACACCGGCAGCGTGATGCGCAGCGCCACCCGCAGGCCGGTCGTCTCCGCAGGAACCTCCGGCGGAATCTCCGACAGCACGAGACGGTAGGGGAGCTCGTGCACCGGGTCCGGCTCGCGCAGCAGCGCGATCCGCAGCACCTGCATCCCCTTCGGCGGGATGGTGAAGATCGGCGGTGTGACCAGGAGCTCATGGGTATCGTCGAGCTGGTCCTGCCCCTCGGGCTGCGACCAGGCGGTCGGGCGCACCTGCACGACCACGGGCGAGTCTTCCTGGTTGCGCACGGTGAGTACCGCCGTGCGCTCCTTTGAACTTAACTGGACGCGGATCGGGGCAACACTCAAGGTACTGGCTGCGGCCGTAGCGGCCGCAGCCAGTACACCTATTGCGAGTAGCGTTGCCCCGATGGCCCTCATGTCGCCTTAGTACGCGACGCTGACGGTGACCGTGTCCTGGTAGAGGCCCGGCGGCTGCGTGCCCTGGTTGAAGGCGACATCCGGCAGGCTGCCGTAGGCGGTGAACTGCACCGCGGTCGCCATACCCGCACCGGCGCCGGCATTGGTCTGCGAGCTGCCCGTGCCGTCACCCCACACGATCGTCAGCGCCGCATCCTTGTAGAGGTTGTACTGCAGGGTGTTACCACCGCCGTCAGTCAGGAGGCGCTGGGCGATCGAGCCACCCGCCGTCGTGCCCTTGTTGAGCGACACGGTGAACGGAGTGGTCTTGGTGCAATTCACCGACACCGTGCTGTTGGCCGTGAGAGCGCCAGCAGTCGGATAGTAGGCCCCGAACGCCACGGCGGTGGCACCGACCGTGCAGTTCTTGGTCACCGTCGCCGAGACACCGATGTTGGTCGTGGCGGGGTTGGGCGGAGCGGCCTGGGCGGCGCCGGCGAGGGCCAGCAACGCACCGGCGCTGAGCGAAGCAATAGACTTACGCATAAAACTCCCGAACGTTGTTGAAGACGAACCGCACGCGGCTCCCTGCCGCTTGTTGAGGGCAATAGTGAAGAAAAGGCTCGGGAAATTGCGGACATAAGTCCCATTTCCGGGATGCATGGGAGGTGCAATCCGGCGGATCTGAGACGCGGTCGAAGCCCCGCCGCGTGCCCGCTCGGGCGCGCCGGCCGCTAGTGTGAGCCAGGTCGCAGGTCGCGGCGCGCGGCGCGCGTCACAGCGGCGTCAGTAGCTGACGATCACCGTGATCGTGTCGCTGTAGAGCCCCGGGGCGAGATCCACGTTCGCCGCAGAGTCGGGCAACTGACCGTAGACCGTGTGCGTGATCGCCGCGGCACTCATGAGACCGTGCCCGGTCCCGCTCACCGTCGCGGTGCTCTGCGTTCCGTCGCCCCACACGGTGGTATGCGCCGCGGTGGTGTAGAGGTTGTACTGCAGTCGGCTGGCACCGAGCGACATGAGCCGCTGGGCGACGGTGCCACCGCCGGTACCGGCATTGAGAGCCACATTGAACGGGGCACCGCGGGTGCAGCGGACCGCAAGCGTCGTACTCGCGGACATGCTTCCCTGGCCTGGCTGGTAAATGCCGAAGCTGAGCGGGTTGGCGCTCACGGTGCAGGTCGAGGCCAACGTCGCCGAGACCGTGATGGTCGTGGTGGCCGTCGCGCCCGCGGCGTTCCCGGCCGCCGACAGGAGCAGGGCGGCTCCGAGGCAGCCGACGAGCAGTCTCGCCTGAGAGTATCCGCAGCGGTTAAGTGAAACCATGATGCCCTCATTCCGTGGACGCACGAATCAGCCGGCTGCGCGCAAGCGGTCTGATCCGTTATCGTCCGGACCTTGCGCTTCTTGAGATCGGAATGGTCCTGTTTTCGGGGCCGATGATTGTCAGCGACGACGCAGTGCGGTGATCCCTGTTGTTGTGGTAGTTCGCCGGGTTTGCCCGGTGCGCTCTGCGGCCTGTGGATACTGGTAGGAGCGCCCGCAGTGCTCCGATGTTGCTCCCCGACCCGCTGATTTGACAAGGTGCCGGCGGCGGGGAGATTAAGTTGACTCGCCAGGCCGATGGGCGGAGCGCGCGGGAGCAGCCGTGCAGCGGCGGTGCCTCGCGGTAGAGCGCGGGAGCTGGCGCCGATTAGGAGCCGAGCTCGTCGCGAGCGACACCCAACTGCTCGAGTATCGCCACGCGCAGCTCCTGCGCATCGGCGTTGGAGAGCTTGCGCGGGTGGGGAAACGGTACCTCGAAGGTCGCCCGAATGCGGGCCGGCCTCGATGAGAGCACGACGATGCGATCGGCCAGGTGGATCGCCTCTTCCACGTCGTGCGTGATCAAGATGACTGTGTGGCGCTCCTGGGCGAGGATCCGCAGCAGCTCGTTGCGCATGCGCAGGCTCATGAGCGCATCGAGCGCCGAGAAGGGCTCGTCCATGTAGAGAATCTCGGGCTTGACGGCCAGCGCGCGCGCGAGCTCGGTGCGCTTGAGCATCCCGCCCGACAGCTCGTGCGGATAGCTGTTCTCGAAGCCCCGCAACCCGACGATATCGGCGTAGCGATCGGCGATCTCGATGCTGGCGGCCGGCGCATGTCCGTTGAGGCCGAACATCAGGTTCTCCCGCACGGTCAGCCACGGGAACACCGATCCCTGCTGCGAAATGTGGATGCCCCGGGAGCTCGGCTTCGCGTGCGGCACGCCATCGATGCTCACCGAGCCGGCGTCGGGAGCGACGAAGCCCGCGATCATGTTGAGCAAGGTGGACTTGCCGCAACCGGAGGGGCCCACGATGGCGACGAACTCACCGTCGCGCACGCTGAGGCTCAGGTTCTCGACGACGGCGAGCAGCCCCTGGTCCGAGGCGAAGGATTTCTTGAGATCCCGGACTTCGATCTTAGTGCGCATAGCGCCACCTGACCCACCTGAACCCCTCGAGGAGGCGCATGATGCCGTCGAGGGACAAGCCGATCAGACCGATGATGATCATCCCGGCAACCACCAGATCGTAGCGATTCCCGGCGTTGCGCGAATCCATGATCATGTATCCGAGCCCCGAGCGCAGCGCGATCATTTCTGCCGCCACGACCACGAGCCATGCCACGCCGAGCCCGATGCGCATGCCGACCACGATCTGCGGCAGCACCGCCGGAATGACCACGCGCTTGAAGAGGGTGTGGCGCGAAACGCCGAAGTTCTCCGCGGCCCGCAAGTAGCGCTTCTCTATAGTATGTACGCCGACGGTGGTCTGCACGACCATGGGAAACACCGACGAGATGAAGATGAGGTAGATGGGTGAGGCGTCGCCGACGCCGAACCAGAGAATCGCGATCGGAATCCAGGCAATCGGCGAGATCGGCCGCAGCATCTGAAAGAGCGGATTGAGCGTCCGGTAGGCCCCGCTCACCCAGCCCATCCAAAGTCCCAGCGGCACCGCCACCAGCACTGCCAGCCCGAAGCCGACGCCTACCCGCATGAGCGATGCGGCGATGTGCCGCGCGAGGGTGCCGTCCTCGAGCAGCTCCCAGGCGCCGCTGACGACCGCCCAGGGTGTGGGGAAGATGATGCTGTGGGTGGCGAGCACCGTTGCCCACCAGAGCGCGATCAGCGCGCCGATCACGGCCAGCGACGGTAAGGCTTGCCAGAGCCGGCGCACGCTCAGGAAGCTCCCGCGGGCTCGTGCAGCCGGTCGAGGAGCTCGCGCGTGCGCCAGCGAATCCTGGCCCACGGGTTTGCGGGGTAGGGCTCCACGACGATCGTCATCTGGCCGCTCGCGTGCGCCGTACAGGCGAAGGTGTACTCGGACGCCTGCGCGAACGGCAGCGCGAAACTCTGGCCCGGCATCATCAGCGTCGGCCCGAAGATCTGCGGCACCTCGTCGCGATTGCGCAGCACGAGAATATCGCGCAGGCCGAGCGTCAGGCGGATGTGGTCCGGCAGGATCTCGATCTTGTCGCCTGACATCCGCCGTGCCCAGGTGCCCTTCGGGATCACGAAGACTTCGTTGCGGGATACGGTGTGGATCGGCGCAAAGGCGCTCCACGTGAGGGCCGCCCCGGCCACGGCCGCGATCGCGAGCAGGGTGAGCGAGCGCGCGCGCACGGCTCACTCCTTCAGGAGGATCTTGAGGTCGTTCACGTAATCCCCGGGGCTGTGCCCGTAAGGCATGAGCGCGCGTATCCGGCCACCGCGGTCGATCAGGTACGTGAAAGAGGAATGCGAGTACGCATAGCCATCAGGTGTCGTGATCTTCTGCGCGCTGATGCCGTAGTCCGTGCGCACGCCGGCGAGCCGCTCAGGTGTGCCCGTACCCCCGACGAAGGTGGGATCGAATTTATGCAGAAATGCCCGCAGGCGCGCGGGGTCGTCCCGCTCCGGATCGACGGTCACGTAGACCACCTGCACATCCGCAGCAAGGGGGCCGAGCTCACGGCGTGCCGCGGCGAGGGTCGCGAGCGTCACCGGACAGACCGCCGTGCAAGAGGAGTAGCCAAAGGCCAGCAGCACCACTTTGCCGCGATAACGCCTCATCGTGAGCTCGTGGCCGTCCGTGCCCTCAAGAGAGAAGTCCGGCGCCTGCCGCGGGGGGTCGAAGAGGCCGGCTTTGAAAGCCGGCGCCTCGGTCGCTCCCGCCAGCGCGCCCGCGAGCGCGAGTGCTGCCGCCGCCAGAGGAGACGCGTTCACGCGCTCGCGCGCTTCACAGCGCAATCCCGGCCGGATGGGCGCGCTGCGCAAAGCGCTCATCCACATACTTCTCATAAGGAATGGGATGCGGGATCGTCCCGGCCGCGAGCGAGAGCTGCATCAACTCCTCGAATTCCGCACGGATCATTCGCAGGTCACCGTAGGTCACCCGGTCGCTCGGGTTGCGCATCACGAAGCGGATGATCGCCGGGTCCTGGTTGAAGAACTCAGGGCCCGCGGCGATCCGGACCGCCTTCTCGCGGTTCGCAGGCTCCGCATCGAGCCACACGCCAGCGCCGAGAACCTGATTCACCAGGTCCTGGACCATGGCCGGGTTCTCCCGGGTGAGCTCCTCGCGCACGGTGAGGACGCAACAGATGTACTTCGGCCATTCATCGCGCGTCATGCGCAGCGGCCGCGCGTAGCCGGCACTCTGCGCGGCGGCGCCGAAGGGCTCGCCGGTACAGTAGGCATCGACCGCTCTCGCGTAGAGCGCCGCCGGCATGTCCGGCGGGGCCATCTCGACGAGCTCGATCGCATCGATGCGCATGTCCTCTTGCGCGAGCATGCGGCGCAGGAACAGGAAATCCACCGCGAAGCGGCTCGGCACCGCGATACGTTTGCCCGCGAGCTGCCGGAAGTGCTGGTAGGGCGAATCGGTGCGCACCATGATCACCGCACCCGAGCGGTGTCCGAGGGAGACGATCTTGAGCGGGATGCCCTTGTCCGCGAGATCCATGACGAGCGGCGCCAGCATGTAGGCCGCCTGGATGCGCCCCGCCATGAGCGACTCCTTTATCTCCGGCCAGCCGTTGTACTTGCCGTACTCGTAGTGGAACCGGGGTGCCCCGGGCGGAAGCGAGCGGTTGAGGGCATTCCTGCCGACGCACGCCACGGGCAGGGTGAGATTGCAGGTCACCGGCAGGCCGCCCACGATGAGTGAATTGGGGTCTGGCCGGCTGCAACTGCCGAGCGCCGCGGGCAACGCCAGGGCGGCGAGGCTCTGCAAGGCACGCCTGCGCGAGAAGAGATTCCCGTCCCCCGGTCCCGTTTGCCGCACCCCGTCTTGCCCCATCCCCTCGCCACGCCGTCAAGGCAGTTCCGACCGCCCATGGTAGCGTATCGCCCCCAGACAAGAGGAGCGGAAGACCCGATGAACGCCTCTCACCGGAGCGCGAGCCGCGCTCGCGCGCGCCGCGCTGCGCACCCGTGGTTGCTGATGCTTTCGGCTCTGATTCCGCTCGTCGCCGCGTCCGCGGCAGGTGATGGGGCAGCGCCGCTCTTTGGCTTCACGGCCGGGGAGGGGGCCGCACAGCGCTCGCTCGAACAGCGCTTCGATGCGCAGCTCAACCCCGCGGAGCTGCGCGCGTGGCTGAAGACGCTCGCCGCCGGCCCCAACCAGGTGGGCTCGCCGCACGACAAGGCCAACGCCGAGTTCGTGCGCGATCTGTTCCAGCAATGGGGCTGGCAGGCGCAGATCGAGGTGTTCGACGTGCTGTATCCGACGCTGAAAGAGCACACCCTCGAGCTCGTCGCGCCGACCCGTTTCCGCGCGAGCCTGACGGAGCCGCCGGTCGAGGGCGATGCGACCTCGGCGGTGCCCGGGATCATGCCGCCTTACAACGTGTACGGCGCCGATGGGGATGTCACCGGCGAGCTCGTCTATCTCAACTACGGCATGGCGAAGGACTATCTGGAGCTCGCGCGCCGCGGTATCGATGTTAAGGGGAAGATCGTCATCGTCCGCTACGGCTCGGGCTGGCGGGGACTGAAGCCGAAGCTCGCGCAGGAACATGGCGCGCTCGGCTGCATCATTTATTCCGACCCGCACGAGGATGGCTACTCGCAGGGCGATGCGTACCCGAAGGGCGGCTGGCGCCCGCCCGAGGGAGTGCAGCGCGGCTCGGTGATCGACCTCACGCTCTATAGCGGCGATCCGCTCACCCCGGGGGTAGGAGCGACCAAGGATGCGAAGCGCCTCGCGATCGCGGACGCGAAGACGATCCTCAAGATCCCCGTGCTGCCGATTTCCTACGCCGACGCGCAGCCGCTGCTTGCCGCGCTCGGGGGACCGGTGGCTCCGCCCGCTTGGCGCGGCGCGCTGCCGCTCACCTATCACATGGGGGCCGGACCTGCGAAGGTGCACCTCGCGATCCATTCGGACTGGGGCCTGAAGCCTCTCTACGACGTCATCGCGAAGATTCCCGGGAGCGAGAGCCCGGAGACTTTAGTGGTGCGCGGCAATCACCGCGACGGCTGGGTGTTCGGCGCCTGGGATCCCCTGTCGGGCCAGGTCGCCATGCTGGCGGAGGCGAAGGCGATCGGGGCGCTGCTGAAGGGCGGGTGGCGGCCGAAACGCACGCTGGTCTACGCCAGCTGGGACGGGGAGGAGCCGGGGCTCCTCGGCTCGACCGAGTGGGCCGAGACGCACGCGTCGGAGCTCACCAGGAACGCCGTGCTCTACCTCAATTCCGACAGCAACGCGCGCGGCTTTCTCTCCGCCGGCGGCAGCCATTCGCTCCAGCATCTCGTCAACGAAGTCGCCGCGGGCGTGAAGGATCCCGAGACCGGCGTGAGCGTGCAGGCGCGGCTGCGGGCTCGCACCCTGGTGCGCAGCTACGGGCATGCGCCCGCCGACGAGGACGAGGCCGACCAGGCGCAGATGCACCGTGAGGCGCGCCTCGCCGCGGCGGGTGGGGATCTGGCACTGCGGGCGCTCGGCTCGGGCTCGGACTACACGCCGTTCCTGCAGCACTTAGGTCTCACCGCACTCGACCTCGGATTCAGTGGCGAGGACGATCAGGCGGGCGTCTATCATTCGACCTACGACTCCTTCGATCACTACGTGCGCTTCGGCGATCCTACCTTCGCCTACGGAGTCGCCGAGGCCGAGACCGCCGGGCACGTCGTGCTGCGCATGGCGGACGCAGACGTGCTGCCGCTGCAATTCACGGGCTTTGCCGATACGATCGGCGCCTACGCCGAGGAGCTGCACGGCGCCGTCGAGGAAAGACGCAAGAAGAGCGCCGAGCTTGCGCGGCTGCTCGATTCGAATGCGTTCGGGCTCGCCGCTGACCCGACGCGCGCCGTGGCGCCGCCGGCGCGCGAGCCGGTAGTGCCAGCGCTCGACTTCGCGCCGCTCGACAGCGTCGTCATGCGCCTCAAGGCGAGCGCGCGTGCCTATGACGAGGCCTACGCGCAGCTGCTCGCCGGCAGCCTGAAGCTCGACCCGTCGCATCGCGCGCGCTTGAATGCGCTGCTCCAGGGCATGGAGCAGAGGCTCACCGACGCGCGCGGCCTTCCCGGACGCGAGTGGTATCGGCACTTCATCTACGCGCCCGGGATGCTGACGGGCTATGGGGTGAAGACCCTGCCGGGCGTACGCGAGGCGATCGAAGCGAAGCGCTGGGAGGAGGCCGCCGCCTACATCCCGATCACCGCGGCGGTGCTGGCGCGCTATTGCGATGCGCTCGATCAGGCCACGGCGCTGTTGCATTAGGGCAAGCGTCGCCTGCGGCGCTGTGGCCGGACTTCGGCTTCGTGCGCGCGCGCCTTTAACGCGCGAACAACTGGCCGAGATCGCGGAACGATTTGAACTCGAGGGCGTTGCCGGACGGGTCGAGGATGAAGAAGGTCGACTGCTCGCCGGCTTGGTTCGCGAAGCGCGTGCCGGGCTCGAGCACCCACTCGACCTGGTGCTCCTTCAGCCGCGCGGCCAGCTCGCGCCACTGCGCGGGCTCGAGCACCACCCCGCAGTGCGGCACCGGCACTCCGTGCCCGTCGACCGGGTTGAAGAGCGAGGGGATGCGTCCGTGCGGCCCGAGGCTCGGGTTCAAGTGGCACACCAGCTGATGCCCATAGAGGTTGAAGTCGACCCAGTCGCGATCGCTGCGCCCCTCGGCGCAACCGAGCACCCCGCCGTAGAAACGGCGCGCCTCGGCGATGTCGCGCACCTGAATCGCGACGTGAAAGGGCGTCAGGGTCATGCCTTCACCTCCAGCGCGTGTGTGTGCGTTGGCCGTCTGTTTACCGATCGTATAGGATCCCGGCCATGTCAGCCCACCTCGCCTGCAACTGGACCGGGGTGTACCCGGCAGCCACGACCCAATTCGATGCGGCGCTGGAGCTCGACCTGCGCGCCACGCAGTCGGTGCAGGCAGCGCTGCTGCGCGACGGCGTGCACGGGCTCGTGCTCATGGGCACGGTTGGGGAGGGCAACTCACTCAGCGCCGCCGAGAAGCGCACGGTGCTGCGCGGCGCGGTCGAGGTGACCGAGGGGCGGGTGCCGATCATCGTCGGCGTGTCGGAGTTCACCACCGCCACCGCGGTCACCTTCGTGCGCGATGCCGAGCGCCTCGGCGCCGCGGGCTTCATGGTGCTCCCGGGCATGGTCTACGTGCCGACGGCGGCCGAGCTCGAGCACCACTTCCGCACGATCGCGGCGGCCACCTCGCTCCCGATCATGCTCTACAACAATCCGCCGTCCTATCGGGTCAACATCGAGATCCCGACGCTCGAGCGCCTCGCCGAGGTGCCCAATATCGTCGCCATCAAGGAGTCCGCGCCCGACCCGCGCCGCATCACCGACCTCTTCAATGCCTTTGGCGAGCGCTTCGTGCTGTTCGCGGGCCTCGATGACGTGGTGTTCGAGGCGCTCACGCTCGGGGCGCGCGGCTGGGTCTCCGGACTCACCAACGTCTTCCCCGCCGAATCGCTCGCGCTCTATGCCGCGCTCGAGGAGGGCGATCTCGAGCGCGCCCGGCGCATCTACCGCTGGTTCATGCCGCTGCTGCACCTCGATGCCGAGCATGACCTGGTGCAGTCGATCAAGCTCGCCGAGCAGCTCCTCGGACGCGGCTCCGAGCGCGTGCGGCCGCCGCGGCTGCCGCTCGCGGGCGCGCGGCGCGCGCAGGTCACCGCGCTGGTCGAGAAGGCGCTCGCCACGCGCCCGGCATGAGGCGCATCCGCATCGTCGACTCGCACACCGGTGGCGAGCCGACGCGCGTAGTCGTCGAAGGCGGCCCCGACCTCGGCGGCGGTCCGCTGAGCGAGCGTCTCGCGCTGCTGCGCGACCGGTATGACGAGTTCCGCTCGGCGGTCGTCAACGAGCCGCGCGGGTCCGATGCGATCGTCGGAGCGTGGCTGGTACGCCCCGCGGACCCGTCCTGTGCCGCCGGAGTGATCTTCTTCAACAACGCGGGCTATCTCGGCATGTGCGGCCACGGCACCATCGGGCTCGCGGTGACGCTCGCCTACCTCGGCCGCATCGCCTGCGGCGAGCATCGCATCGAGACGCCCGTCGGGGTGGTGACCGCGACGCTGCACGAGGACTCCTCCGTGTCCGTCACCAACGTCGCGAGCCGCCGCGAGGCGCGTGCGGTGCGCGTCGAGGTGCCGGGCATCGGAGCGGTGACGGGCGATGTCGCCTGGGGCGGCAACTGGTTCTTTCTCAGCGAGACTCACGGCCAGGACCTGAGCCTCGCCAACCTGGCGACGCTCACGGATTACTGCGCGCGGGTGCGCTCGGCCGTCAATGCTCAGGGGTACCCGCAGGTCGATCACGTCGAGCTCCTGGGTCCCGCGCGGCTCCCGGGCGCGAACGCCCGCAGTTTCGTGCTCTGTCCGGGCAGCGCCTACGACCGCTCGCCGTGCGGCACAGGCACGAGCGCCAAGCTCGCCTGTCTCGCCGCCGACGGCAAGCTCGCCGAGGGCGCCGAGTGGGTTCAGGAGAGCATCATCGGCAGCTCCTTCCGCGCCAGCTACCGCCGCGCCGGCGCCGGCATCGTTCCCACGATCCGCGGCAGCGCCTTCGTGAACGCGGATGCGACCCTGCTGCTCGATGAGCGGGATCCGTTCTGTTTTGGCATCCGCCGGTAATCGCGCCGGTGCGATGAACGCGCGGCGCACTTGGGCGCACTAACGAGAGGCGCACCATCGCGCCGCATGGACTCCGGCGCGCAATGAGACAGCGTTCCCTGGATTGGGCCCTGAGTACGCTCGTGCTGGCGGGCCTCTCGCTCATGCCGCTCGCCCGCGCCGCCGCGCAGCCGAGCTGGACCGCGGAGCCCGAGGTGCAACGGCGGCTCGTGCAGCGGGAGGTCGTGGTGCAGTCCGCCGCCGAGGCCGATCCCGACCATCCACGCGGCCGGGTGCGCGCCGCGGTGCTGATCCGGGCCCAGCCGGAGGCCATCTGGGCCGTGATGACCGATTGCCGGCAGCTCCTGCTGTTCGTTCCGGGACTCGAGCAGTGCCGTCGGGTCGACGGCGCGCCCGACGGGCGTTGGGAGGACTTCGAGCAGGCGATCACGTATTCCTGGTTCCTGCCCGCAGTCCGCTATGTCTTCCGGGCCGACTACGACCGGCCGCACCGCATCGACTTCCACCGGATCAGCGGTGATCTCAAGCAGCAGGAGGGCAGCTGGCTGCTGACCCCGACCGCCGACGGGGTCGCCACCGTGGTCGAGCACGAGATGTACGTCGACCCGGGCTTCTGGATCCCCCAGTGGCTCGTCAATCGCTCGCTGCGCAAGGATGTGCCCGCGGCCCTCTCGGGGCTGCGCGAGCGTGTCGAGCGAGCGCCGTGAGGCGCGCCGGGCGCGCATAGTGTTCGCGCGCTCCGGCCGGTAATCTTCACCGCGGAGTGCGCCGTTAAGCGCACCGGAGGGGGCGGATGGCGGGCGGCGGCCACACCACGGTCATTCAGCGGGTGCTCGAGCGGCGCGGCCACAAGCCGCCGACCTCGGATGAAGGGACCACGGCAACCGTCGCGGTGATGGTGCGGGTGCTGCCGCCGCCGAAGGCGCTGCTGGTGTTCGAGGACGCGCCCATGCGCTCGCTCATGGAGCAGCGCGTGCGCCCGGACATACTCGACTGCGAGTCGGTCGACAGCGAGGCGGAGGCGCTGCGGCGCTTCGAGGCGGAGTTTCGTCCGGTCATCCTCACCGACAGTGCGGAGGTCGTGCGCAAGCTCCGCGCCCGCGCCGGGCAGCGCTCTCCCTACATCCTGTACGTCGCCGAGATCGATGACTCGGCCGAGCGCGAAGCGGGACTCACCGCCGGGGCCGATGACTGCGTCGGTCGGCGCGTGTCGGAACGTGAGTTCGATGCGCGGATCGGGGCCGCCCGGCGCATCGCCGAGCTCGAGGCGGTGCTGCGCATCACGCTCGCCGAGAACCGCAAGCTCTCGGCGACCGACGATCTCACGCGGGTCGCGAGCCGGCGCTTCTTCGGCAAGCATTTCCCGCGCGAGGTGGAGCGCGCCGCGCGCTACGGCCGGTCCCTCTCGCTCATCCTGTGCGACATCGACTTCTTCAAGAAGATCAACGACACCCTGGGTCACGCCGCCGGGGATGACATCCTCAGACAGTTCGGCCCGCGATTGCAGCGGCAGCTGCGCAAGGGTGTCGACTGGGTCGCGCGGATCGGCGGCGAGGAGTTCGCCATCGTCATGCCGGAGACCGATTATCAGGCGGCGGTGGCGGTGGCGCGCAAGCTGCGCGCTGCGGTGAGCCATCCGGCGTTCAAGGCCGTCAAGCGGACTCTGCAGGTCACCGCCAGCTTCGGCCTGTGCGGCATGGACCGTGTGCCGTCGGGCGGGACGCGTCACGCCGAGCGGGTCCTCAGGATCGCCGACGCGGCGCTCTATCGCAGCAAGAACGACGGCCGCAACCGCGTAACCGCGGCCATTCTCAAGGGCGACCCGGCCTCGTAGGCGCGGGGGTGGCGAGCATAGTCGGCGATCGTTGCAGTGCGGTTAACATAAGATGTCGCAAGTGAAGGCCGCGCGGGAACGTCCGCACGCGCGCCGCGCGTCGCCGTTGTTGACTTGCAGGCAACCGGCGGCGTACGTTTCCGCTCACAAAAACCGCGCGCCTGGGGATGGCGCGTGTCTCTTTCCGCAGGGACGCCCCGCATAACGCCAACAATCGCGAGGGAAGCCATGAAGAGACTCCTGACTCTGATCGCCGCCTGCCTGTGCGTCGCGGCTGCCGCCGCAGCTGCGAGCGGACGACCATCGCTCCTGTCGAAGGCCACTGACCTGGGTCCCGCGGATGCCGCCAGCCCCATCGAGATCACCGTCTGGATGAAGATGCACGATCAGCAGGGGCTCGATGCCCTGGTGGCCGATCAGCAGGCGGGCAAGGGCGCATATCTCTCGATGGAGCAGCTGCGCGCGCAGCACGCGCCGAGCGCCGCGGATGTCGCCAAAGTCACTGCGTTCCTCAGGAGCCAAGGCTTCAGCGTGAGCCCCGGCCGGGACAACCTGTACGTCAAGGCTTCCGGGACGGTGGCGCGCGTGCAGAGCGCCTTCCAGGTGCAGCTGCATCAGTACGAGCTCTTCGGACGTCACTTCCGTGCCAGCGAGCGCAGCGCGACTCTCCCGCCCGACCTCGAGCCGCTGGTGGCCGCCGTCGGCGGACTGTCGAGCCTCACGGCGGAACCGCAGATCGCGCACGTCGGCCGCAAGGCGGGAACCAGCGTTCACACCACGGCTGACGCCGAGGGCTTGCCGCCGCAGTGGGTGTCGTTCGATGCTCAGTCGAACGGCCTCTTCTACTCGGCACAGTGCTTCCAGGGGACGACCACGCAGAGCTTCTCGGGTGGCGGCGTGAGCGCCACGTACCAGGGGAACCGCTACGGTGCGCCCATCGGCAACATGGCGCTCGGGACCCTCGCCCCCTGCGCCTACCAGCCGAGCGATCTGCAGACGGCCTACAACCTGACCTCGCTCTACAAGCGGGGTCTCGACGGCACCGGTACGACGATCGCCATCGTGGACGCCTACGGCTCGACCACGATTGCCACCGACGTGCAGGTGTTCTCCGCCGCCATGGGACTGCCGCCGGCGAACCTCACCATCATCGGCACGCCGACCGAGTCGGTGTTCTCGACCGATGCCAACGCGGGTTGGGCCGAGGAAACGACGCTCGACGTCGAGTGGGTGCACTCGGTGGCACCGGGAGCGAAGATCGTGCTCGTCGTCACGCCGACCAATTCCTTCAATGACCTCTTCACGGGGATCATTGCGGCGGCGGAGACGCCGGGCGTGGTCGCCATCTCCAACAGCTGGAGCGGCTTCGACATCGGTATCGCCGGCGACTCGGAGTTCTACAACGCGGCCGACGGACTGCTGCAGGCGATCGGCGCGGCGGGGATCTCGGTGGATTTCAGCACCGGCGACTATGGCGACAACGCCAGTCAGCTCGGCGGCATCTACACCTCCGCCGGCTGGCCTGCCAGCTCGCCCTTCGCGACGGGCGTGGGCGGCGTGAGCGTCGGTCTCGACGCCAACAAGCGCATACGCGTGCAGACCGCCTGGGGCAACACCATCACCGAGATCGTGGACACGGTCGCCCTCGGCAGCCCGCCGCTCGATGTGCCGAACAACCAGGGCTTCGTCTACGGCGGCACGGGCGGGTTCAGCGACACCTACCCGAAGCCGGCCTGGCAGTGGGGTGTCCCGGGCAATCGCCGCGGCACGCCCGACATCTCCTGGGTCGCCGATCCCTACACCGGTGTCGAGATCATCTTCAGCACCGACTCGTCGGGCCACCACTTCGGGATCGGAGCGATCGGCGGCACGAGCCTCGCCTGTCCGATGTTCACGGCGCTGTGGGGCATCGCCACCCAGCGTGCGCATCATCTGCTCGGGCAGGCGGCGCCACGGCTGTACCGGATCCCCTTCTGGTCGGGAGCGATCTACGACATCCAGGCGGCCAACTCCCCGAACAACGTCACCGGTACCATCATGGATTCGGGCGGCACGAATCCGCTGCGGGCCTCGGAGCTGGCGGCGCCGCTCGACAACAACCCGGGCTTCCTCAGCGCGCTCTACAACAGCCCGCATTCCACGCGCTGGTTCGTGCTGAGCTTCGGTGTCGACTCGACGCTCTCGGCGGGACCGGGCTGGGACACGGCGACGGGCCTCGGCACTCCGAACGCTCCAGCCTTCGTAGAGGCTGTGGCGGAAGGGAGTGAAGGCGGCGGCGGCGGCGGCTGGTAAGCTAACGTCGATCGGGCCCGGCCGGCGATGAGCCGGCCGGGCCTTTTCTTTGGGTGCGGCGCGCGAGCGTGATGCCCTGTGCCGCAGCGCGCCGCTCCGGCCTATACTCGCGGCGACCTCGAGCTGCCCCCGGAGGTGGGATCGCATGACAACAACACGCCGCGACCTGCTGACCACGGCGCTGACCGCCGCGGGGGCGGCCGTTACGCCGCGCCTCGCCGAGGGGCAAGCCCCCGATCACGATCACGATCATGATCATGGTCACGACCACGGGGCAGACCATCAGGCGGTCCCTTCAGACCCGGCGCTGCGCGCCAAGGCGCTCGAGTCGGTACTGGTGGCGAAGGGACTGGTGGACCGCGCGGCGCTCGATGCCGTGGTCGATTACTACGAGCGCCAGACCGGGCCGCGCAACGGCGCCCGGGTCATCGCCCGGGCGTGGGTGGATCCGGCTTACAAGCGGCGGCTCCTAAGCAACGCCACCGCCGCCATCGCCGAGCTCGGCTACGGCGGGGCGGAGGGCGAGCAGATGGTGGTCGTCGAGAACACACCCCGCGTCCACAACCTCGTCGTGTGCACCCTGTGCTCCTGCTACCCGTGGCCGGTGCTCGGATTGCCACCGGTCTGGTACAAGTCGGCGGCCTACCGCGCCCGCTCGGTGATCGACCCGCGCGGCGTGCTCAAGGAGTTCGGCACGGAGCTCTCGGGCGAGGTCGAGGTACGGGTATGGGACAGCACCGCCGAGGTGCGCTATCTCGTGCTGCCGGAGCGGCCCGCAGGTAGCGAGGCGCTGAGCGAAGACGAGCTCGCAGCTCTCGTGACCCGCGACTCGATGGTGGGCGTCGCGCGCGTCAGCGCCCCGGAGGCGCGCGCATGAACGGCGTCCACGACATGGGCGGGATGCAGGATATGGGAGCGGTGACTCCCGAGAGGAACGAGCCGGTATTCCACGCCCCGTGGGAGGGGCGTGTATTCGCGATGTACAACGTGTTCGATGGCGACTGGCCCTCGGGCTCGGGACGTTACCAGCGCGAGCTCGTGCCGCCGGCCGAGTACCTGCGCATTAGCTACTACGAGCGCTGGCTCGTGGCCTTCAGCGAGCTGCTGGTCAAGAACGGTTTTGTGACGCGCCGGGAGCTCGAGACCGGCGTCGCCGAGGGTGGCAACGTGAAGGGCCGCCACATGCTGCGCGCCGAGGAGGTGCGGCCGACCTTCGCGGGCGGGTTTCCCGCCACGAGCGCGGTCCCCGCGGTGGCGAAGTTTCACGTCGGGGAGCGCGTGCGCGCGCGCAACATCAATCCGGCCGGGCACACGCGCCTGCCGCGCTACGCACGCGGCAAGCCGGGCACCGTTCTTGCCGACCGCGGCGTATTCGTGTTCAACGATAGTCTCGTGGCCGGGCTCGGCCCCAAGCCCCAACACCTCTACTCGGTGCGCTTCACGGCGCGCGATCTGTGGGGGGCGGAGGCTCGGGCTACGGATTCGGTCTACCTCGATCTTTGGGACGATCACCTTGAAGCGGCCTGAGCCCACGCCCGCGCCGTCCGATCTCACGCAGCTGCCGAATCTGCCGCAGAACGCGGACGGTCCGGTGTTTGCCGAGCCGTGGCAGGCGTCGGCCTTCGCGCTCGCCGTGTCGCTTTCCCGCCAAGGCTGCTTCAGCTGGAAGGAGTGGGCGGCAGCTCTCGCCGCGGAGCTGAAAGCGAGCGCCGCGCGCGGTGAGCCGGACGACGGCTCGTGCTATTACCACTGCTGGCTGACGGCTCTTGAGGGGCTGGTCGTCGCCAAGGGCCTGTCGCCGGCTGCGGAGCTCGAGGGGTGCAAGGAGGCCTGGGCGGAAGCCTACCGCCGTACGCCGCACGGCAAGCCGGTCGAGCTCACCTAGCGCGCCAGGGCCGCGAGCGCGGTGCTCAACCACGGCAGGTAGGTGATCGCCAGCACGCCTGCCGCCAGCACCGGAATGAGCGGCAGGACGTCGCGGCAGACCTCGAGGATCGGCTTCCCGAAGCGAGCCGAGGAATAGAAGAGGTTCACGCCGACGAGCGGCGTCAGGTACCCGAGCTCGAGGTTGGCGAGGAAGATCACCCCGAGGTGCACCGGATCGACGCCGAAGGCGGCGCCCAACGGTACGAGCACCGGGGGCAGCACCACGATCGCCGACCAGATCTCCATCACGCACCCGACCAGGAGCAGCAGCACATTGAGCGCGAGCAGGAACAGCCAGCGCGAGTGGATGGCGTGCGTCGCCCACTCGACCGCGCGGCTCGGCCACTCGACGTCCACCAGATAGTTGGTGAGCGCGAGCGCGACGCCGAGGATCAGCAGTACGCCGCCGACGAGTGCCCCGCATTCGCTCGCGACGTCGCTCAAATGCCGCCAGCCGCGCAGGCCCGGGTGCACCAGCGTCTCGACGGTGAGCACGTAGAGTGCGGTGAGCGCGGCCGCCTCCACCGGCGTCGCGAATCCGCCGAACAGGCTCCCGAACACGACCAGCGGCAGCGCCAGGTCCCACTTGGCGAGGCAGATCGCCCGCCAGGCGCGCCGCGCCTCGAACGGCCGGAGCCCCGCGGCGCTGCGGGGATCGCGCCGCATGCCCCAGAGGGCGACGGCGGTGACGATGAGGAGCGCCGGCAGCAGCGCGCCGAGAAACATCTTGACGATGCCGATCCTGGCGACGATCGCGTACAGCACGATTGGCAGGCACGGCGGCAGGAGCGTGCCCGCGGAGCCGGAAACGGTGACGAGCCCGATGGCATCGCGCTCGCGGTACCGCGCCCGCGTCAGGAGCGGCAGCAGCACGCCGCCGAGCGCCAGGATCGTGACGCCGGAGGCGCCGGTGAGCGCGGTGAAGAAGGCTCCCACCACGACGGCCGCCAGCGCAACGCCGCCGCGGAAGTGGCCGAACAGCGCCTGGAAGAGCAGCGTGAGGCGCGTCGGGGCGCGCCCGGCCGCCAGGTAAAAGCCCGCGAGCGTGAACAGCGGAATCGCCGGGAGCGAGGGATTCACGATCATGCGGTAGTGATCGAGCGCCACGGCGGCGATCGGCACTCCCTGCCGCCAGAACAAGAGCAGCGCCGCTCCGGCCAGGATCGCGAAGATCGGCGCGCCGGCGAGCGCCGCGCCGCCGAGCGCGAGCGCCGCCGGCACGAAGAGCGACTCGGCGTGCCCCTGCCACCAGGGCGCGGTGAGAAATGCGGCGGCGAGCAGGCCGAGGCCGGCGGCGCGCACCGCCGCGCGAGCACTCGCGCGCCACAGGAGCCGCGCCATGATCACGGCGAACCCCGCCGGCATCACGAGCTGCACCACCCAGCGCGGGATGCCAAGTCCGAGCATCGTGCCCGCTTCCCGCTCGCTCGCGACGAGCGCGATGCTGGCGAGGATGAGGAGCACACTCACCGCGGCGGCCCCCCAGTGACCGAAGGCGCGGGCAACCGCCCGCACCCGGGGAGGGGCGAAGGCGGCGAACTCGAACAGGGTGAGAAGCTGGCCGTCGCGCGCTGCGGCCGCGGCCCCGAGCATGGTCACGATGAGCGTGAGGTGCTGCACGAGCTGCGGACCACTCGGGATCCCGGCGTGCAGCACGCGCCTCAGCAGCGTCTCGGCGAGGGGCAGCGCTACGAGGAGCGCAAGAGCTGCGCTCAGCAGCAGCTTCTCGGCGCGCAGCAGCGGGTCGGCCGGTGCGGGCGCAGCGGCCGTCACCGAGTCTGCGAGCAGCACCGCGCTCATGCGGAGGGGTGTCCGGCGCGAAAGTCTGCGAGCGCCTTCTCGACCGTATCGAAGACGTCCGCCGGCACCATGCCGCCGCGGATGCGCGGATAGGTGGCCGCGGCCAGCGCGCGCCACTCGGCCTCGGCCTCGGGGTTGAGCGCGTGGATCCTGAGGCCGCGCTTTTCCATCGCCTCGATCGCCCCGCGGTCCTGGCTTTCGCGCGCCGCGCGCAGATCCTGGCCTGCCTTCACCGATGCCTGGCGCAGCGCCGCCTGCCCCGCCGGGCTCACGCCGTCCCAGGCGGCGCGGGTCATGACGGCGGCGCCCACGATCGGTACCCAGCGCATCTCGAGCATGTGCGGCGCCAGGGTGTCGACCTGGGAGGCGAGCGCCCAGGTCGGAATCAGCGGCACGGCGTCGATCAGCCCGGTCTCGAGCCCGGGGAGGATGTCCGCCGTCTCGAGCACCACCGGCTGATAGCCGAGAGCCCTCATGAGATCGACCTGCGCAGGACTGCCACTCCAAGCGAAGAGCTTCAGGCGCTTGAAATCGCCGGGGCGCACCGCGGGGGTCGTGGAGAAGAAGCGCACCCAGCCGGCTTCGCCCCAGTAGAGCACCACGAAGCCGCGCTCGGCCATGCGTCGCTCGAGGAGCGGGCGCAGCTCGCGCCCGGCGGCGTCGACCTCTTCCCAGGAGCGGAACATGAGCGGCATGAACTGGAGCGCCGTGGTGCCGGGGTCGATCTCGCTCAGGCCCACTACCGAGATCATCGCGCCCGAGAGCTGACCGATGCGCATGCGGCGCACGATATCGGCTTCGTCCCCCTGCACGCCGTCGGTGAACACCGTGAATTGAGGATCTCCGCCCTCGGCGTGCCGCCACGCCTCGCCGACCTCGAGCAGCGCCCGATGGTAGAGCGAGCCGCGTGGGATCAGGGTCGCGAAGCGCAGCCGATGCGAATCGGCGTGCGCGCCTGGCGCAAGCAGCGCCGCTCCGAGCGCCGCCGGCAGCGCCTTAATGAGCTGTCTGCGGAACGGGTCGGTCATGCGCGTCTCCTCCGCTGTCGTCGAGAAAGAGCTGATCGGTCTGCGTGAGCAGCCAGCGGGCGCGCTGCTGCATGATGCGGTTCTCGAGCCGCCACTCACGCTGCGCGCCGGGATCGATTGCGAGCGCATGCTCAAGACTCGCGCGGAACTCGTCCCGGTTCTGCGCGCGCACGCTGACCGCTTCCGCGAGTGCGACGTAGGGACCGGCGCGCCCACCGCCCGAGAGCTCGACCGAGCGCTCGAAGGCGCGGCGAGCCTCGGCCGCGGGATCGCGCGCCCCCGGCCGCCCCATGTCGTAGCTCACGAGGAAGGTCTGCAGCGCCCCCCGGTCGAAGTCGGCGTCGAGCTCGCGCACCCGCCGCACCAAGAGGTCAACCCGCGGCAGATCGGCGAGCGCCTGAGGCGAATCCTTGCCGAGAGAGATGGACGCCGCCCAGGCGACCGCCGTCCAGTAGAGCGCGGGGACGTCGCGCGCATCGAGGCGGGCGACGGCGGCCGCCGGCGCCCGAGCGAGCGCCGCGCTGAAGCCGGCGTGGCGCGTCTCGAGCGCGCGCAGGCCGTAGTCCCGGGCGCGGAGGTACAGCGTTCGGGCGCGCATTCTCAACGCGAAGGCTGCGTCGACGTCGCGGCTCTCGAGCGCGTCCGCGTCCTGCTGCGGATACGCGTAGGCGTATTGGGTGAAGCCGCTCGCGGCCGCGGTCAGCAGCCCGGTGTGTCTGGGCGACTGCGCCAGCAGACTCTCGGTGAGCTTGAGACCGAACGGGGCGGCGGCGCGAACCAACTCCGGATCGTCATCGCTCGCGTAGGCCGAGCTGTCGGCCGCGAGCGCATCGCCGAGGCGATCGACCGCGTAGTGCTTGAGCGAGACGCAGCCGCCGAGCGTTACGCAGCAGAAGAGCAGCGCGAGTGCGCGGGAGCTCCGGCAGGGCGTGGTCGTCGACATCGGCGTGCGTTTCCTCGGGCCATGGGCTTCAGGTGCACGCTAACAAGGCCGCCACGCCGCTCGCTCACAGGTCGCTTACATCCAGTCGCGCTTGTGTGTCGGGACTCGAGCGGCTCTGCAACAGGCGCTCGAGGTCGCGGATCTGCGCGGAGGGGGGCGGGTGGCCGGAGTCCCCCTGACAGGCGCTCCGATGGCGCTGGTACGCCTCGATGGCCTCGGCCACACGGTCGGCGCGGTTCAAGAGCAGCATCAGCCGGTAGCACAAGGGCTCGGACGTCGGTTCGCACGCCCCGCCGCGCAGGTAGAGATCGATGGCCTCATCGACGCGTCCGGCGCGCTCGGCCGCCTGAGCCGCCGTCGTCACGAGTCGCACCAGGGTGTCGCGATAGTCACTCTGCGGCTGCCTGATCCACGCCTTGCTCTCTCCGGCGAGGAGCGGACCGCGGTAATAGCCGAGCGCGAGCTGCGCGAGGCGCATGAGGTCCTCGGCCGGTGCGTTGCGTTCGCGGTTCGCCCCGAGCGCGCGCGCTTCATCGCACACCGCCGTGAAGGCCCAGGTATCGGTCCACACCAGGCGCCGGTCGAGCGCCGCCTCGCCGCCTTCGACGAGCACCAGCGACTCGAGGCCGGCAATGGCCCGCAGGCGATGGAGCGTCGTGTTGAGTGAGCGTTGCTGATAGTCCTTGTCCTTGTGCGGCCACACCGCTGATGCGAGACGCTCGAGCTTGACGTGCTCGCCGCCCAGGGCCACGAGCGCCTGCAGCAGCTCGAACTGCCGGTTGCCACCCGCGGTCTTGACCGAGCGGGGCGCCTCGGCGCTCTCGAGCTGGAAGCCGCCGAGCACGCGGATGCGACAGTGCCAGGGCCAGCCGGGGAGGGCGTAGGGGGGCGGATCGGGAAGGAGGCGGCGCTTGAGGATCAGGTGCCGCACGAAGTCCGGCTCGATGTTGGCCTCCAGCGCGAGCTGCGCGAGGCGCGCGAGCTGACGCGGCTCGAGCCACATGACGTGCATGATCTTGCGGCGGCGCGCGATGGCAAAGCCCTCGCGCAGCAAGTCGAGGGCCGCCTCGCGCTCGCCACTCTCGAGCGCCAGGTTGGCGCGCGATAAGAGCGTCATGAGATCGAGCAGGCGGTTCTTGAGCCCTGCGCCGATCTCGACCGCGCGGGAGAGCTCGCGCTGCGCGCCGGATGCATCGCCACTGCGCAGCAGCGTTTGCGCCAGCGCAAGACTCCCCGCCGCCTCGAGGAACGGCGCGCCGAGTGCGCCGGCGAGCTTCACCGCGCTCTTGAGGTGCTGGTGCGCGAGGAACCCGTCGCCCCGCAGATTGGCGTACCAGGCGAGTCCGTAGACATGGAGGAACGCATCGAAGGGCCGGTGCGTCGGCGGGCGGACTTCCAGCTCCTTGATGACCTCCGCCGCCAGCTCCAGGTCTCCGTCGCCCAGTGCCCCCAGCAGGCGGTTCACCGGGAAGGTCTCGTTCCACAGGCGCACGCCGCTTTCGGCGAGGATGCGTAAGCCCCGCTCGGCCGCCTCGAGGCAGCGCGCCCGGTCGCCGTTCAGCATGAAGAAGATCGCCTGTGCCTGGGCAAACTTGGTGGCCGAGACGGCGGTGACCTGCGGCGCCTTGGCGACCTCGCGCGTCAGCTCGATGATGCCCTCGGCGGTGGCGTAGTTGCCGGTCCACGCGGCGATGATGATGAGTATCGCGTTGATGGCGAGGCGCATGTTGGGATCGGCATGCGTCTGGCTGACGCGCTCCGCCGTATTCTTCCAGCGTCGCGCGTCCGGGTGCCAGGGCTGGCGCATGGTGAGCGCGAGACACATGTTGGAAGCAAGGCGCGCTTCGAGGTCGGCGCTCGGCCAGCGATCGAGGTCGCGCGTCCAGCGCGTCGCGGCCTCGATCCACGAGTCGAAGAGCGCGAACTGCTCCGGATCGTTGAGCGTCGCCTCGAGGCCGCCGTTGATGGCTGCGAGCACCGCATCGACCGCCGGCGGCTCGGCGGTGCTCGCGAGCTCGTAGGCGCGGGTGAAGAGCGCGCGCGCTGCAGTCGGTGCGTAGGGAAAGCGGCAGTGCCCGAGCCAGATGAGGAGCCACGGATCCGCCGCGCGCACGCTCTCGGGGAGGGCGCTGATCCACTCCTCGAGTGTCTGGCCGCGACCCTCGCGCAGCATGAGCTCCGCCCGGACGCGGATCAGCCCGGTGAGCTCGGCCCAGTCGGCGAGTCCGATGCGCAGTGCGCAGGCGGCGGCGAAGTGCTCGTGCGCGGCGAGCACGGTCGCGGCCAGGCGCTTGCGCTCGCCCTGCTCGGCCGGCGAGCCGGTCTGCTCGGCGCGGGTCTGCAGGAAGTCGCGCAGCAACGGGTGCAGCTGGACGACCGGGGTGGGGGCGGCCGCGATCGTGGTCACGAGGAACTGGCTGCGGGCGAGGGCGGCGAGCTCGAGGCGCGCGTCGGGTGAGATCCTCAGTCCCTCGAGCATCGACTCGGTGACCTGCGGCAGGTACCCGAGGCGCAGGAGCGACTCGCGCACGTCGGGCTCGTACTGCTGGAAGAACTCCTCCGCCAGGTAGTCGAAGATCACCGCCGGCGTCTCGGCGGCGCTTCCAGGTCCGGCACCTAAGTCCGCGCCGTGGGTCTGCAGCAGCAGGATCAGACCTGCGGCCCAGCCCTGGGTGCGCTCGTGCAGACGCGGCACCTCGCTATCCGGGAAGGCGGCATCGCGGGCGCGCACGAAGTCGCGCGCCTCATCGAGCGTCAGGCGCAGGTCATTCCAGCCGATCAAGTCCATGCGGCCGCGCGCCCGCAGGCGTGCGAAGCCCGCCGGAGGGGCGTTGCGGCTGATGACGAGGAGCCGGCCGCCCTCCGGCAGCTCGTTGATGGCCTCGCGCAGGACCGGGAGGAGCGCCGACTCCGTTCCCGCGTCCTGGCAGTTGTCGAACACCAGGAACGGGGACTTGAGCTGATGGTAGAGCTCGCGGAAATAGCCGCGCGCGAAGGCCTCGATGTCGCCCAGGTACGCCGGCTCGAAGCGCGGCAGCGGGTCGGTGGCGCCGAGCTCGCGCGCCGCCTGCGACAGATAGAAGAAGAAGGAGGCGATGTCGGCATCGCCCCGATCGACCTGGTACCAGAGGCACCCGGTCGTGCGCCGTGCCGCGTAATCGGCCGCGAGCGTGCTTTTCCCCGAGCCCGGGGGACCCGTGATCCACGCGACCGGAGGCGCGCCCGCACGATCGAGACGCTCGAAGAGGCGCGCCCGCGAATGCGCCGGCGGAGCTGCAGGTCTGGTCAGCTTGGCGAGTGTTCTCTTCGTAGCCACTTGAGGCTGCCCCCAAATCTCTGCCCGCCGTGTCGGCGAGCATAACCCGCGGCGAGGCCACGACCAGCACCTTTGGAACGCCCGCCATGCTGCACTGCGCGCGCCAACGCGGACTTACAGCTCTCTTACAGCGCGGGCGGCACGCCCGGGGCAGGGGCCGTGAGGCTGTAAGCAACGCGCGACTGGGGTGTAAGCGGGGGCGGCGCAGCGCCGCGCTATACCAGGGAGCAACGGGCGCCCGGCGCGCCATTCGCGCAAGGGAGCTTTGAGTGACCCTCTCCAGCCTCGTGATCGATCTGACACTGAGCGCGGTGCTGATCCTCGGCGCCTACACCGTGTATTTCTGGTGTCAGAGGAAGAGCCACGCCCGCTCGCGCGAATGGTCATCGCGCTTCGATGGGTGGATTCCGTTCGTACCGGGTTGGGTCTGGGTTTACAGCTTTCTTTACTATCCGGCGATCCTGTACGTCAATCTGGTGGTGACCTCGGCCGATCAGTTCACGCGCATCGCCTGCAGCTATCTGCTGCTCCTCGCCCTGCAGGCCGTGATTTTCCTCGTGTTTCCGGTGCGCACTCCCGCCACCTGGCGCAGCGCCCGTGCAGGCGCTGCGAGCCTCTCCGAGCGCTTCCTCGCCCTGGTGCAACGGTTCGACGCGCCGACCAACAGCTTCCCGAGCATGCATACCTCGGTCGCCATGCTGACCGCGCTCCATCTGGCACCGCGCCTCGGGCCCCTGGTGTTCACGTTTCCGGCGCTGATCGCCGCGAGCTGCGTGCTGACCAAGCAGCACTACCTGGTCGATCTCCCGCCGGGCGCCGCGCTCGGCTGGGGGGCCTATGAGGCCTACGTACGCCTCATGTCAGGGTAAGGGCCGGCGCGTGCGCCGCGCCGCGACCGCGCCGCGCCGCCTCAGCGCTCGTAGCGGATGAAGGAGGTGCGGCGGGCGAGCGTGTCGTAGAGGGCGCGCCCGTCGGCGTTGAATTCCTGCGTCAGCCAATAGACCGAAGCGGCCTCAACCCGGTCGGCCTCGGCATAGACCGCGCGGATCAGAGCGCGGCCGACCCCGCCGCCGCGGGCCGCCGGGTCGACGTACAGGTCCTCGAGGTAACAGAGCTGGCCCAGCGACCAGGTTGTCGGGTGGAACTGGAAGTTCACGAAGCCGACGAGTGTCCCGGCGCGCGCCGCGATGAGGCCGTGCAGTGGGGCGTTGGCGTCGATGAGTCGGCCGAAAGTGGCTTCGGTCACCTGGGCCGGCAGGTGTTGCCGGTAGAAGCGCAGGTACCCCGCCCAGAGCGCGAGCCACTGCGCGCGATCGCCTTCGCTCACCGGCCTGATCTCGAGCACCTGCGGCTCCTCTCGGTCAGTGATCCAGCTCCGGATAGTGCCGGAAGAGGTCCTCGTTGTTGAAGGGCAGGCGCCGCCCGGAAGCGACGTACCGCGCGATGCGCGGCCGGGCAAACACCGCCTCGTGCAGCCGCGTGAGCCGCGGGCGCTTGCGCAGCGCCCGCGCGCTGGCCTTCGGGAACGCATAGCTCAAACCCGCGATCACCTGCGCCATCGTGAGGTCTGCATAGCTCAGGCGGGCCCCCACCATCCACGGGGTGTGCGCGCGATTGAGCTCGAGCACGCGCTCGAAGTAGCCGAGGAACTTCGGCAGCCGCGCGCGCAGGAAATAGCCCGTGCTGCGTCGCGCCGGCCCCTTCTGCTCCTCGTAGGCGTAGCCGTCACCGAGCGGATGGTGGGTGTGAAAGATCTCAAGATACAGATCGAGGATCGTGAGCGTCAGCTGGTGGGTCCAGAGCCGGCCGGGCTCATCGCCGGGCGCGAGCCGCAGCCGCCCGCCGAGGTAGAGGAGGATGTTCGAGGTCTGCGCGATCAGCCGCCGGCCGGCTTTGAGGACCGGCACGGCGAAGGGCGGTCGGGCCACGCCGCGCGCTGCGAGCATCCGTAGGATCGCCGGCACGCCGCCGCCCTCGCGCTCCGGTCTGGCGGCCACATCCCGATAGCGCGCGCCGCCTTCCTCGAGCGCGAGGCGAATGAACTCGCCGCGTCCTTCGATGCCCGGCCAGTAGTAGAGCTCGTAGATCATGGTGATGCGGATTCTATGCCCTGTCCGGGCACCGGGAGCACTGGCGGACGATGTCATCGCCTGGTCCGCGAAGGAAGGGGTCCGAGCCTGGCCAGTGCCCGGACCCCTCAAGTCGAGCTCATCGGCTGGCGATGATCGTCTGCGGCTGTGTTCCGGTCTTCTGGTGATAGAACGCGGTCAGCAACGGGACATTTACCTGGCTGATGGCGTCGCTCTCGGCCTTGCTCATGCACGACCGGGGGGACGCCCATCCGCCGTCCGGCTGCGCGCAGACGCGCTTGGCCGCCGCGTGAATGCGCCCGTAGAGCGCCTCCACGCCGGCGGAGGTGCTGAGGTTCAGATCGGCAAACTGCACGGTCTCCGAGCGAACATCACCGGCATGTGCGTTGAAGGTCACCAACACACACGCCAGCCACATCGCTGCGGTGTAACCGAGGACGCTGCGGTTCAGGGATTTCACATTCGAGTTCATGATGGTCTCCTCAAGTCTTGGGTTTTGGGTCATTTGTCGGCGGCTTCGGACCGGTCAAGGTCCTCATGCCTCGGGTGAAAAATTACCCTCAGACCCACAGGGAGATCCTTAGGAAGATCTTAGGATGGTGTGAAATCTCAGATAGCGGGTGCGCCCGCTTTGCCGGGAGCCGGCTCCAAACGAGCGGCGGGAGGGGCATTGCCGCACCCTCCCGCCGGTCGTGGCTGCTTCGCAGTCCGTCGGCTCTAGCGGCTCTCCTCGCCGAAGTGAGGGGCGAACTCGTTCTTGAGGACCGCACCCGCGACGATCACATGTCCGGAAGCGGTCGGGTGGATGCCATCCCAGAACAGGTACTGCCAGGGCTTCGCGCACACCGGGTTCTGCACGACACCGATCGCCAGGCACGGGTCGGTGACATCCTTGAGGCCGAACTGCGCGGGGTTGGCGATGATCGCCGCCGTCAGGGTGTTGTCGTCATAGGTGGCGATGTGGATCCCCGGCAGCGCCTGAAGCTCTGCGATCGCACCATTGAGACCCTGGTTGAAGCCGGCGCTGAGCGCAGCTCCTGCCCCGATGGCGGCGGGGCCGAGCATGCGCACCGCGGGGGCATGCGAGACGTCAGGGGCGGTCAGGATGAGGAATTTGCGGGCGCCCGAGGCGTAGAGCGCGCCCACGTTGTCGGCGATGCCGGTGACCGCAGCCCCGATGATGGCGAGCGCGGACGCCTGCCCGTCGGCCGGATTCGTAGCGGTCGCGAGCGCGGTCAGCGCATCCCGCAGGTCATCGCCCCCGATCCACAGCACGTAGGTGGGCGTCGGGCATGCCTGTCCGCCGAAGTCGGAGAGATAAAGCGACACTTCCGCCGTCAGGTCGAAGGAGCCGCTGCCGATGCGTGCCCGCGCGCCGCCCACGGCGTAGTTGGTGAACGATCCCGGAGCGACGAAAGCCGGCGCGCCGCTCTCGGGCGAGCCGATCGTGAAGGCCAGCCACTCAGCCCAGGTCGGACCATTGCTGAAGGTATGACTGGCGTAGGGGGCGGACGGAATGAGACTGAAGGGTGCGGTCGAGATGACGCCCGTGGCCGCGTAGGCGTTGCCGGGATCGGTGAGACTGTCGCCGAAGGCGACGAAGCGGTTGTTGCAGCCGTGCCCTTCGACGACCGAAGCGCAGGCCAGCATGCAGGTCAGCAGGATTCCCGAATTGATCTTGTGCATGGACTACTCCCTCAAGGTGTGAATCGACACGCTCAGGCTGCCCGCCGGCGCGAGGCGCACAGTCACAACGGGCTCACAACCGACTTACACAACGAGCGCGGCGCCCCCGCTGCGATGCACCACGACGTGACGCTCACAGGTTAAGTTTTTCTTATGCGCTCTTCAGACACTGAGTTTGCTGCCTGGGCGGCTGATCTCAACACTGTGCGCGACCCACGACACAGTGATTCGGATCAGCGCATTGACCCGCCAATTGACGGTTGCCAGGAAAATGGTCTTCATTCTTGCAGCGGCCGCCGGGGTGCTCCTGTATGCCACTGCGCACGCGGCTCCAGCGTCCAATGCCGATTCCGCGGATACCTCGTGCGCCGCCGCCCCATTCGACGGCCACTTCCACGAGGCTCTCGGCGGTGGGTTCTTACCGGCGCAGCGGACTACGACCTTCGATGAGATTCGAAGTCGGACTGAATACGCCACAACCGTCTTCTTCGAGGAGGCCGCGGTGGAGGCCGCACTCCTGACGGCAGACGTGGCTGCCCCCGTCGGCGGCCAAGTTCGCACGCTGAGCCTTCAATACCTCCCCGTGGGCGAGCCAGCGTCGAACCTCGGCAGTCGCCTCGATACATCCCAGTCTGATCCGGCGGGCGGGGTTCACCACATTAGAGGCGGCGATCTTCTCCTCGCGAGTCGCCGCGGCCGCGATGTTGCGGGCGAGCGCGAGGTCTTGCTGAGGGACTCGGACCCGCTGGCACGCGCCAGGATGACCCTGGGCAGGGAATGGCTCTTTGTGTACGCCGATGTTGGCACCCCGGACTCCACTTTGGGGTGGCAAGCGTTGCTCGGCATACGTGTCGGCCAGGATGCGCGCCTGCTCGGCGGCTGGCGGCACACCACCTATTTCTTCAGTCCGGGCAAGGACTTTGATGCGCTCGATTTCGAGGGCCCCTTTCTCGGGGCGCAGCGCTCCTGGTAGGGGAGACTGGGACTGCATCATCGAGAGGGCGGCGGCTCAGCCGTCTACTTGGGCGGCTGAGAGGAGGCGCGGCGGGAGCGGATGTCGGTGTGCGGTCCGTCAGCAAACAACCGCAGAGGCGTTTCCTCGAGGACGCCCGCCGCATCTAGTATCTGTCGCTTCGGGCACGGGAATCTCACCTGAGGTTCGCCGCCGGGCAGGAGCCTGACGCGAGCGCGGCAAATTCAAGGCGAAGCCGTCACTGCGGCTGGCTGCAGCACGAAGGGGAACACTTGCGCGCTGGAAGAGCCCGTGCCCGTGGCCTCGATCCGCAACCCGTAGCTTCCCGGAGCCAATCGGGAGGAATCGGCATAGCAGTGGAGGTAACCGTCCGTCCCCAACCGCAGGCCGGTGACGACGCCTACGCGCTCCGCAGTCCCGCCTGCGGGAGCGCGAACGAGGGTGACGCGGTACGACTCTGCCGTGCGCGTCTCGGGTGCAGCCCGCAGTTCGATCAAACCGCTCGACGGTAGAGCAAGCTTCGGGATTCCCCCGCCGCGCATCGCGACAAAGGTGAAATGTGTGGCGATGAGTGATGCAGCACCCGAAGTCGGGCCGGGCGCAGGCAACGCCGTCAGAACGGATGACTCCTGGTTCACTCGCCACGCCACCACGAGCGTCGCGCCGACGATGACCGCCGCGGCCGCAATGCGCAGCCGGTACGAGAGAGGTCTCGTTCTCTGATAGCGCGCACTCGAAGTCGCAGCGGCCAAGACGCTTTGCGCCCGCAATTCCCGCAGCCCTGCCCGCAGTCCGAGGGATTGCTCGAACTCATGCACCAGCGCCGGATCCCGCGCGAGGCGATCCTCGAAGGCGATCCGCTCCTCCTCGGGCAGTCGCCCGACGAGATAGTCACGGATCCATTCTACCTCGCGACGGGAGTTCATCATCGGATCTGTCCCAGAGCCGCCCAGAAACTCAGTGCCACGATCGCCAGCAAGTCACTCTTCCAGAACCCTCGTCGCTCGAGGATTTCCCTAAAGCGGTTGCGCGCGCGAAAGATCACCCGATTGAAGTGCTCGAGCGACAGACCGAGCTCCCGGCAGATGTCGCTCTTGTCCTCGTCTCCCAGATAAAAGCGCGCCAGCAATTCCCGGTCGCGTGCAGAGGGCATCGCTTCCAGCAACTGCCGGGCTGCCTCCTGCCATTGGCGCCGTCCCACCCATTCCCAGTCAATGTCATCATCGCCACCGGCCAGCTCATCCAGACCTTCAGCGCTCGAGACCGCGGAGCGGTCCTTGCGCCGGTGATTGCGCAGATGGTTGAGGGCGACCCGATAGAGGTAACCACCGAGATTCTCGGGATGTGCAATCTCGCCGCTGCGCAGCTTCTCGAGCGTCGTGACGGCGGCGTCCTGAAGAATATCCGCTGCCACCTCAGGGTCACGCACGCGCTGCAAGATCAGCGCGCGTAGTCCGGGGTAGTCGCGATACACTGCCGCGAGCTGGTGAACCGGGTCCGACACCGGTAGGGCGACATCCGCCTGCAGGGGGAGCATAGGGAGATGGGCGGCTTGACCGTCGATGGCAGTCACGCGCCAAGTATAAGCCGCAGCGTTGGGATTCGGCAGCCACAGCGGTCTTAGACCCTCGTGCGAAGGCTGCTCACTGCGCTTCTCTTGACCGGATCTTTGGCGCCGGTACCCGGCAGAGCCTCCTGTACGGAGGCTTTGCGAACACCCGAGATCACGGCGCGACCGCTGCAGATCCTCGGAACCACCCCCGCAGAGACGACTCTCGCTCTCGCCTCAGCTCGCACGTACCTGATCGAGATTCGGGAACAGGGTAACGACGCGGTCGGCGAAATTCTGGACTTGAACGGCCGCGTCCTGGCTCGCACCGATCATCCGGAGCGACGCACCGGCACGCGCCGAGCCGTCGTGACGGTTGCGGAGTCTGCCTCGGTCGTGGTGCGCGTAACCGGAAAGGAGGACGCGAACGCGGCAGGCTCTGCAACCGTTCTCGCCTTTGATCTGAGTTCGCTTCGGCCGCCGCAGTGCGCCGAACTCCTCAGGACGCTCGCGGCAGCGGACGCAGACTACGCGCTCGGGCAAGACATTCTTAGAGGCGGTGCGTCAGTGGCCCACCAGAGCGCGCGCGAGGCCTTTCTCAGGTCGGGCGCCGGGTACGCCAGGGCTGAGGGCGCCCTCAGCGATGACTCTCAGCTGCGGGGCGAGACGGCACTGGCACTTGCCGGGCTCAACTACCACGACCTGCAGGACTGGGCCAGGGCGGCGGATTGGGCCAAGACGGCCGACTCGGCGCTCGGGACACACGATTTCTATCGACAGGCACGTGCCGAAGCGCTGCTCGCCGCGGCTTGGATCCAGATCGGCTCGGCCGCCCCGGTCGGACAATCGAGTGGGCTTCTCGAGGAGGCCCGCCGAGTGTTGAGGCGAGTGCGGCATTTCCATCTGCAGCGCGGCGAGCCCTATGACGCGAGTCTGGCGCTGACGAACATCGGGCTCACTTACCTTTATCAGGGTCGCTATCCAGAGTGCATGACCGCCTCTGCTGCTGCGAGCCGGCTCTTCGCTTCCCTCCACGAGGCCATGCGCAGTGCGCAGGCGTGGCAGAACCGGGCTCTGTGCCTGTGGGGACTCGGGCGCTTGCGGGAGGCGCACGATGGATTCGAGCGCTCGATCGGCGCTATCCGCCCCGACGCATACCCCCTGATCTACTTCGCCTCCATCACCAATCTGGCTCTCCTCGATTACGCTCTCGGGCGCTTCGATGAGTCGATGCAGCTCTATGATCGTGCACTGGTTTTTGCGCAGAAGACTCAAGTCGAGCGGGATGCCGCGTACTGTCTCTACGGGATCGGCGTGAACTACCGAGCGCTCGGCGACCCCGAGCGTGCCCGTGATTTCCTCGAACGCTCGCTCAGCATTCGCACGGTCGCGCTCGACGGGCGCGGACGGATGGACTCGCTCCGTGCGCTGGCGAGCGTCGCTGCTGCACAGGGGCGCGAGGAGGAGGCAATCGGCTTCGCCCGCGAGGCTCTGACGCTTGCGGTTACCCCACTCGCCACCGAGGGCATTTCGGTGCAACTCGCCTCCTATACCGCGACTGCAGGACACCTCGATGAAGCGAAGGCCATGCTCGACAAGATACTCAGGGAAGAATCCCGGGGTGATCCGCTCATTCGGGCGGAGGCCCTCGTGCAGCGTGGGGTGATCCTTCGCCGGGCAGGCCAGAACCACGCGGCGCTCGCCGATCTGCAAGGAGCTTTGCAGCGCTTTCACGCACTCGGGAGTGTCACGGATGAGTTCGCCGCGCATGTCGAATTGGCCAGAACCCTGCGCCAGGGCGGCAAGCCAGGGGCCGCGTTGGCCGCAGTGGAACGAGCCTTGGCAGGGGCTGACGCGGTGCGCCTGCAAAGCATCAACCCCGATTTTCGCGCGCAACTGCAGGCGCCTCTGCGAGCAGCCTATGACCTCAAGATCGAATTGCTGCGGGCAGAGTACCAAGCCGCGGTAGCCGCGGGTGCGAAGCACGATGCGGCTGCTCTTGCGGCCAGGGCTTTCACAACGGCGGATGCTTCCCGCGCGCGTTCCTTCACCGACCTTGCAGCGCAGAACTACTCAGGTGCAGTCCGTGGCGAGCTTGCCCCTGAGCTCCGCCGGCGCGAGGCGATCTATCGAGAGCTCGCGGCGCGTCGCTTCGCGCTCGATGCGCTCCCGGACCTTTCGCCCGCTCACAACCCGCGCGCCAGGCAGTTGATGAGTGACATTGTGGAGCTCGAGCGACAGGCGGACACTCTCAACACCGTGATTGCTGCCCGCGCCTCGCACGAGGGTGCAGAGGGCGCAAAGCGGCGCAACATTCCGCCCATTCCGATGGATACCGCCCTGGTCTCGTACTGGCTCGGGTCCGAATCCTCATATGCCTGGGTGGTCCTGCCAGGTGAGATGCATTGGTTGCGCCTGGCCGCCCCGGTCACGATCGCTGAGAGGGCCATGGCTTTCCATGACTCCCTCAGCCGGCTCGTCGACCTTCCGCTTGAGCGACGGCTCAGGGACGCGACTCGGCTGTCCGAAGTCATCCTGCAGCCGCTCGAGCCCTGGCTATCGAGTGTCAGTCAGTGGATCGTCGTCCCAGACGGTGCTCTCAACTACGTTCCGTTTGGAGCACTGCAAACGTCGGCGGAGCCCGAGTCCTTCGTGGTCCTGCGCCACGACGTCGCCCTGACTCCGGCCGCGTGGATGCTGGACACCCGCAAGATCGACCCACGTTCCCCCCACCACGAGCGCTCGCTGCTGCTCGTGGCCGATCCGGTCTATCAGGCTGACGATCCCAGGCTCCTGGCGCTGCGCAAGGCCGTCGCGCTGCCGACCCCGCTCTCGGCGGCGGCGCCTTCACTGGACCTCCACGATTACCGTCGCCTTCCCTTTACCGCGGAAGAGGCTCGCGCGATTCAGCGTGAATTTTCCGCTGCGGAAGTCGACCGACTGATCGGCCTCGAGGCCACGCGCGAGCGACTTCTCTCACTCGACCTCTCGAAGTACCGGTTCATCCACATCGCGACGCACGGTGTCGTCGATACTCAGGTGCCCGAGTTGTCTGCCCTGATACTCGGTTCCTACGACGCCAACGGCAACCTCGTGGAGGGTGCAGTGCGGGTCTCGGATCTGGCGCTCCAGACGCTGACGGCGGAGGTGGCCGTGTTCAGTGCCTGTGATACGGCATTTGGCAGGGAAATGGCGAGCGAAGGGCTGGTGGGGATCGGGTCCACTGTCCTCGCGCGGGGCGCTCGAGCCGTAGTGGCTTCCCTTTGGCCGGTTTCCGATGAGATTGGAGCCAGGCTCGTGACCGAGTTTTACCGGCATCTGCTGCGCGACTCGATGAGTCCTCCAGCCTCCATCGCTGCCGCCATGCGAACCGTGGTGTCGCAGGAGGGAGTCAAGGATCCGGCGCTGTGGGCTTCGTTTCAGGTATCCGTCACTGCACTCGGGCCGGGCCGCCGCCCGGCTTTGTCAATCGTCAAGTCGGCCAGCGCAGCATCCCCATCTCGCCGCCCGGACTGACCGGCTCATTTGCTGCGCGCGTGCGCACAGCGGCGCCCGTCGGAACCCCAAGAGGGCTCCGACGGCGCCCGGGTCGAGCACCCCCGCGCCGAGTGCACGCCAACCTCGGCGCGAAGTCGCGTCTCCTGGTCAGCGCGCGACCGGGACGCGGTGCCGCTACTTCGTCGTTGCCGCTGATACCAGCTTGGGCGGCGACTGCTGCGTCGGGGAGCTGGTCGTCGGCAAAGAGGTCGGCGGCGGCCCGATGACGATCGGCGACTTCGGGGGACCACGGCCGCTTCCATCCTGCGCAACAGCGAGAGATGTGGCAGTCGATGTCATGATCAAGAGACCGAGAATTGCAAGTTTCATACGTTTTCTCCTCGTGTGTAGTGGTACACGCCGCCCGCGACGCGCGGGCGCGATCGTTCCGCGGTGCTCCCCGGATGTCTCCTGCGTGAGAGAGCGCCGTATGAGGAATCTGTCGCGGACCGCCGTTGAGTCTCAGGGCCTTCGTGAGAAGAACTCGATCCTCAGCTGAGATGCGCGAGCGTGAGGAAACAGTTAGCACTAGAGGGATGTGAGTTCTGGCCACGGACTAGCGCGGTGGCCCGGGAAGAGAAGCGTTACGCGGGAGCAAATGCAGTGAGCCGACTCAACGTTGCGGTCGCCGTCGCAGCCGAAGCACTGGGCCGTATCCATGAGGTCGCCGCTGCCTGCCGAGCGCTCGGTCTGCACCAGACGGCGACAATTCCGGAGGTCGGCCTGTTGACCGGATCGATGGAGTCCGGCGACCTGGCAAAAGTCGTGGCTGTCCCGGGAGTCCTGCTGGTTGAGGTGGAACACGAGTATTGGCCGGGATTCGGCGGGAGGATCCAGTGACCTCGTCGCGGAGAGTGAGCGGGAACGCTGTTCAATCGCGCAGTGCACCCGGTGAATCTCTTTCAGCCCCCGCGTCGCGACCTCGCGCAAAGACCGGACCGTACATTCTGATTGCGCGCGCGCTCTTTGCCGTGAGCAGGAAAGCCTGCGGTGTTCGCCGTCGAGGGGCTTAGCGGAGATGAGGAGCCTGCCTGGCTGGCGGAGCTCCTCGCCGAGATCGATTTGATCGTTCTCGGGATGTCGGAGAAGGACGCGGCTCAGCTGCGTTGCTGGAAGAATCTCGGGCGCGACTTGCGTTTGTTGACGCACGCTTCGCGCCTTGCACCTGAGCTAGCCGCCTTGACTCTCGGCGCTGTAGTTGCGGCCGTCGAGACCGCAATCCTGCTCTATCACGTGCAGCTCGGCGACCGCTGAGGCGGTCTGAGGGAGCCTGCTGTCCGGAATTTCCCCAGCCCGGGTGTGCCTCACGGCACGCCTAGGTTTTCCGCGGGCTCTTCTGCAGAACCGTTTGCCAGAAGAACCCGTTTTGGAATGCCAGTAGCGCGAGAACCATGAAGGTCTGTTTCGCCGTGGGAAACTGGCCGGCATTCAGGAAGCCGAGAAATACGATGGGCGAGACCAGGATGGCGACGAGCCCGTTGCGCACGTGATCACGCGCCTTCTCGCGCCGCAGCGTCACGTTGTTCCAGTCGTCAAGACAATCGACTCCGACCTTGGCAGCGATCCCGAGCAGCAGCGCCGCGAACAACGGTCCGTACAAGGTAGCCAGATCTGCCCAAGCCAGATCGTTGGAGGAGATCTGCAAGGTCGCCCCTGGAGGCAAAGGGGGCGGAAGCTCCTCATCGGCGCCCGCTGAGGCCTGCGCCTCCGCTGGCCCGATCAGGTTATCGAGCAATCGACGCCAAGGGTCGGGGGTCCGCCGAGCAGTGAGCGAGGCCTGCGCAATCCAACCGTTCCTCCAACCCTGGCTTCCGAGCCGATACTGAATCTGGACCCAGACCCTGGAGGCAAATCCGAAGTCAATGGTCTGTCGCTGACAGATGAAGACGGTGGTGCCCGGCGGCAGCTGGTCCGTCTGTCTGCCCTGGAGCCCCGCCCCGGTCACGTAGCGCGGCGGGTTCTCGTAAACGATGGCAGGCGTCTTGAGTGTCGTCCGGCTCGCGCACTGCTGCGCCGCCAGCGGCCCACAGCCGAGGAACAGGAGGCTCAAGACGAAGAGCGACGTTCGCGCTGCCCGGGACACGTGACCAACTCTCAGCAGAGTACTGTCGCCGGCGCCGCGGTGATCTCACCTGGGAGCGAACGATGCAGATCACCTCGACTGTCAACTGAGCTCGCTGCGCTGCACCAGATCCGGTCTCGTAGGTTTGGCTCGCGGTTGGAGAGTGTCGACGTGAGATTCCTTCCCCGTTGCCGACAGGTTATGAAATCGGGGGGACCGTCAGAGCCGGCTTCGGCGCGCGTCCGCGATTACGCAAGCGGACAGTCTTGGGTAACCTCCCGCAGCCTTTCGGTGGGGGACGGGTGTCCAACCAGCTGCCGGCTACGCTGATCACCACTGCGATCACCCTGTGGATCGCGGCGATCACTGCATTGATGGCATGGAAGCTGTTGACCGGGTCGATCGATCTGCGCGGACTCCTGCAGGGCGACCGCGCAGACGGCGGGGTCTACTTCAGTCCCGGCCGCGTACAGCTCCTCATCTTCACGGTACTCGCGGCCGTCCATCTGCTGAGCCAGGTGGCGACCCACCCGGACAGGTTTCCGGCGATCCCCCACGAATTATTGCTGGTCCTGGGCGGCAGCCAGCTGGTGTACCTCGGTGGCAAAGCACGCGCGATGCTGCGGTTTTAGGTGGCAGAACATTCGGCTCGATCAAAGCGGAGCATCTCTATGAAGCAGTCAGCCCTGTGGATCGGTCTCGCGGTCGTCGTCGTGGTGACCCTCTACATGTTGTTCGGAAAGGGTGATCCGATGGAGCGGGCACAGCTGACGATGATGTACGCCACCGTGGTGGTGATCGTGCTCTACGCCGTCGTCGTGCTGGTCGCAATCGCCACGGGGGAAATTTCCATCGGGGCGCTGCTCAGCGAGGCAGGGGGCGGTGCCAGCATGTCGCGTTTCCAGCTGCTCATCTTCACGCTGACCATCGCCATGTCTTTCGTCTTCATCGTTGTGTCGACGAAGCAGCTGCCGAAAGTCCCAACTGAGATCCTCACGCTCCTGGGAGTAAGTGCCAGTACCTACGCGGTCAGCAAGGGCATTCAGGCGGGTGGCGAACTGAAGCCCAAGACTGACGGTTCCACGGACAAGAACTAGTCCACCGGGGTCCCAACGGGAGAGCCCTCGTGCCAACATCGCGTCACCCTCGAGTCGTCAGCCGGCACATCGCCCCGTTCGCGCCGCTCGCGATCGCTGCAGTAGCGCACCACTTGTCGTCTGCACCGACAGAGGGTGTGAGCGGTGGAGTGAGCGCCGGGCCGTCCGCGCTGCAGTTGGTGTGCAAGTTGCCCTTCGACGCAGAAAAGGAACGACACCCGATCGATGACTCGTGTGGTGCGGCAGGATCGTCTTCCGCCGGGACGCCGCAAGCGATGCAGAACACTGCGAAGAACGACTTCTGCGAGAGCTCGAGCCCGGTCGTGCTGACGTTCAGGAATTTCGATGACCTGCAAAGCAATGCCGAGCAGGCCCACGTCACTTTCGGCTCGGATGCTCAGATTCCCCACAACAGGGCCGCTCTCGCGTCACTTCTCCAGGTGGGCAGCGGTGCAACCGTTGGTGAGGGGAGCGTGGTGCGCGTGGCGGCATACGTCCTCGATGCTCACTACTCCAATGTCAGCAACGGGGAAACGGTCAACTGCAAGACCAAGGGGGCTGAGTGGAACGACATTCACATCGTGCTCGGCGAGCAGCCGGATGCCAATGCGTGTGACAGTGTAACCGCCGAAATGAGCCCGCATTTCAGGCCGGAGCTATGGAGCCCGACGACACTCAACAACTTCAGCGGACGTCCTTTGAGGTTCACGGGCCACCTGTTCTTCGACGCGAGCCATAGTCCGTGTTCAGGCGGCAAGGGGAGCCCGGCGCGGCGGTCGCTCTTCGAGATTCACCCCGTGTATTCCGTCGACGTGTGTCGCACGAAGCCGGCTGCCAGCGCCGGGATAACATCGGCCTGCGATCCCGCAAACGATGAGAATTGGGTCAGCATGGACCAATGGACTGGAGACTCTGAGGGGTCGTCCGAGACCTCCGACGGGAACGATTGAGGACCGCGAGGCCCTCGCTCCGGGTGAAAACTCCAATGCCCTGCGCTACTGACGGCGGGGGACGTCGGAACCGCGGTCGGTGATATGCGATATCCCGGATCCGCATTCGCGAGCCCCGGCGATCTGATAGCGGGCACGGATCTCGTGCGCTGACTCCGAGCACCGATTTGCGGAGAGTGTGACGACGCTCCTTGGCTTGCACGCGTAGATTGTGACGCCCGTCACCCGGAACGTGCCCCTCCACCGTGTAACTAGAGCAGACGGTCAGGCATCAGGCGGCAAGGGGGCGAGTGCACAATGGACGACTGGGAAGGGCGGGAGCGGGCGACGGCGGGCGAAGTGGTGCTAGTCTATTTGAAGAGCATCGCATTCGCTGCGGGCCTGATGAACGTGCTTGAGTACGTGTTATGGCTATATGGCGGATGGAGATGAGGACTTCCAGGAACCTACGTCGGCCCCGCCCCCCCGATCAATACATCAAGCTATGCAAGGCGCCTCCCTCGAGGACTGATGCCGGGTTCTTGAGTTCCCCTAACCGTGCTCTCTGCCGGCCCTGTAGTGCCCTGATCCGCGAGATCTACGCCGGGAGATTTGCTGGTTCGCGCGGATAGTGCCTGGCGGCAGCAAGCGATTGTCCGCAGTTTCCAATCAACGGACCTTTGCTGCAGACGCAGCAGCGTAGGGACGATCCCTTACTGACGATTTGGTCAAGCGGTGTTAGCTTCTCGAGCTGCCCTCGGGTGACGCGGTTCGTTAGATGCTGGATAAACGGATATGAGCGAGAGTCCGTACGCAAGCGGCCAGTTCACTGATGCAGACGGTCAACCGATTGCGGAAGCGCCGGTACCACTGGCCTGTCCGTTTTGCGGCAGCGGAGCCGACCAGCTGGTGGTGGAGCGTTGGAGCGCCGAGGATGACCCGGACCCGGCCTATCACGTCAACTGTCTGCAGTGCGACGGTTATGGTCCGGAGGCCGCGACGCCACTCGAGGCGGCGCAGGGATGGAATGGCCGAAAGGCATAGCCGCCGGAGCCTCGGCCGCTCACGTCGCCTTTGAGGATGCGAGCGCCTGGGCTGCATCCTGACGATTTGCGCTGCGAACGTCTGAAGCCGTCCGCCGGGCAGGCTGCACAACACTCAGGGCCTCGCTCAAATCTCGGCGACCACGGTGGCATTGAGCTCATGGTCGCTGATGCGGCCCGCGAGTGTCCTCCAAACCATGCCGATGAGGCTCGGGCGTCCGGCGCAGCCTGAAGTCCGGTCGGCCGGTGGGCGGGCGCAGCGCCCCGCGCTTGCCCCGACTTAGCTCATAACCTATTGATTACATAAATTATTTTATCGTGCCGCCGGCCTGCGCCACTCTTGAAACCCATTGCGGCGAACCTATTTTGCGGTCGTTCACCCAACGCCAGAGGAGGTGTTTGCCATGTTCGAGAATCTGTTCGGCGGCTTCGAGACCGACCTGTTCGATCAGTTCAGACGCCTGGAGAGTGAGATGGGCCAGCTTTTTGGACACTCACCCTGGCCGGCTGGTATCCGCGCCGTGCAACGCGGCACGTTCCCCCCTATCAATGTCGGCGCTACGCCGGAGCGAGTCGATGTCTATCTGTTCGCTGCGGGGCTGGATCCGAAGAAGCTCGACGTGTCGATCCAGCAGAATCTTCTGTCCCTTTCCGGCAGCCGCAAGATCGAAGCAAACGAAAGCGCCGAGTATTACCGGCGCGAGCGCTACGACGGGGATTTCAGGCGGGTCGTCACGTTGCCAGATGACGTGGATCCGGAGCGGGTCGAAGCCAGATACCGCGACGGAGTGTTGCAAATCACGATTCAGCGGCGCGAGGCTGCGCGGCCGCGGCAGATCGCGGTCAGCTGAGCGGGCATACGGAGGGACACACATGACGACCAATCAAGACGTTGCGACGCAGGAGTCCACCGGCGTCGAAAAAAGGGCGCGGGAGCGAGCCACCGCGCTCATACCGGCTGTCGACATCTTTGAGGACGCCCATCAGATTACGGTGCAGGCGGAAATGCCCGGCGTATCGAGAGAGAAACTCAACGTCCAGGCCGACCGCAATGAACTCCTTCTCGAGGGCGAGATGACGATCGACATGCCAGAGGGCATGGCGGCCCTCTATGCGGACCTTCAGACCACGAAGTACCGACGGAGCTTTGTCCTGAGCGGTGAGCTGGAGACCGAGCGGATCGAAGCGAGTCTCAAGGACGGCTTGTTGACGGTCCGGATTCCGAAGCGGGTCGAGTTCCGCACGCGCAAGATCAAGGTAAACGTACCGTGACCGAGAAGTCCGACCGATCACGTGAGTGATCGGTCGGACCGGACCATCGAGCTGCAACCGATCATGAGGACCAACTGCGGGCGCCATCTGCCCACCTTGGTGCTCGCCGTAGTGGCGGCGCTCATGCCGTGGGGGCCGGTGCCGGCCGTGAACGCCGCGCCCGAAGCACGAGGCGCGGGAGCGCCTCGGTCAGTCACGCCACGCGGCGATCTTGCACTGGATGAGAAGGAGACCATCCAGCTCTTCGAGCGCTCGCGCGACTCGGTAGTGTTCATCTCGACCAAGCAAGCCGTGATCGATTTCTGGAGCCGCAACGTCACGTCGGTTCCGCGTGGCACCGGCTCGGGGTTTGTCTGGGACGATGAAGGCCATGTCGTCACGAACTTTCACGTCATTCGCGGTGCGAGCGAAGCCACGGTGAAGCTCGTCGACGGTCGCAGCTTTCGGGCGAGCCTTGCGGGTGCCTCGCCCGAACACGACATCGCTGTTCTCAAGATTGGGATCGGCTTGAAGGGGTCCCGTCCGGTCCCCATCGGCAGCAGTGCCGATCTCAAGGTCGGACAACGGGTTTACGCGATCGGCAATCCCTTCGGTCTCGACTGGAGCCTAACGTCGGGAATCGTGTCCGCCCTGAATCGCTCCCTGGTCGAGGACAACGGCAATCCACTCGAACATCTGATCCAGACGGATGCGGCGATTAACCCCGGAAACTCTGGGGGTCCACTGCTCGACTCCGCGGGTCGCCTCATCGGCATGAATACCGCCATCTACAGTCCGAGCGGCGCCGCGGCCGGCGTCGGCTTTGCGGTGCCCATCGACACCCTCAATCGGGTCGTGACTGAACTCATCCGCAACGGCCACTACGCGCGCCCGGCGATGGGCATCCAGGTCGACGAAGCGTTGAATGAGCGCCTCGAGCAAGTAATGGGAATCGAAGGCGTGTTCGTGCTGGGTGTTGCGCGAGGTTCCACGGCCGACGAGGCGGGCCTGAGAGCCGCGCGGATCTCCCGGGAGGGCGAGATCACCGGCGGAGATGTCATCGTCTCTGTCGATGGCAACAAGGTCGATTCCGTCGCCCGGCTCCTCGTGCGGCTGGACGACTACCGCGCAGGCGACACGGTCCGACTCGGCGTGAAACGCGCCGGCAAGCTCATCGAGATCCCGGTACGGCTGCAGGCGAGCACCCGACGGCGGGCTGACCCGGGAGTGCTTTGAGGGATGCGGAGCTCTGGCTACGGCAGTCCCTGTGGCCCGAGCACAACCTGCGGGTACTTGCGTATTTCATCCGTGCTCAGGCCAACGGAACTGGGTACCTGATGCCCGAGCTTATCAACAGCTGCCTGGACCTCGGTCGCAGGTTTCTTGAGTCCGATCATGTTGAGGATATGAACGGAAACCGCAGAGCCCGAAATCAGCCCCGGAGCGAACACCACGAGCGGACTGTCCGCTCCCGTTGCTCGCAGAAAGCTCTCGCACTCGACTTTGCCAGAGCTCGTCAGTACGTCCGTCCCGGCCATCGCGGCATCGGCCTGCGGTGTCGCCGCCGTTGCCGCCTGCAGGTAGGCGGATGCGGCCTTTCCAGCCCGGACGCAGATGTCATGGACCTTTTTGGGGTCGTTCTTCGCTATTGTCTTGAAGAAGATCCTGACGCCGCCGGACGCATCGGGGTCCGCGCCAACCACTACTATCTCGGGCGCGTTTGGAGTCAGTTGGTTATGAGATGTGGCACTGCAGTAACGGATCGTGATGAGAGCGTCATCGCGATACTCGGCACTGTTGGCCAGAAAATCAGGTTTTCGCGTACCGCTGGCAGCAGTCTGGCAGTTGGTCCCTGAAACGAGCTGCTTCTGAGCTAATACGGGACGAACCGGCGTCTCCGAGGCTGCAAGAATAACGTCTCCGCGCGCCAGAGCGAGAGCGGCCACCGCGGTAACGTGTACCAAGACAAGCAGACGTGACATCGCAGCAGCTCCCCTTATTGCAGCGGCGATCTGTTGTGCTGTGGTCGCCTCAACAGAAATTATACACGTCATTGCGCGGACTTCACTCGCGTCACCAGAGTGTTACGTGTCGGAAGCAGTCGCGCTCAGCTCAAGCCTGCGTTAGAACCGTCCGGTCAGAAAGCGGTCGGTCGCATCGTGGCGGGAAATGCCTCCCCCCGGAAGCCGGCGCTGCCCGCCAAAGCTGGCGTCGCGCTCCACCTCGCATCGTCTCAGCAGTCCGCGCTACACTCACGCTGCGCTTCATACACGCGCCGGTCTGTCTAACACGGCCGATCTGATCTCATCGAGAAACATAACCATAAAGGAACGGCTATGAGCAGCGTCGTCGATAACCTCGGTTCGATCCTGCAACGTCATTGGTGGCTCTTGCTTCTGCGCGGTCTTGCCGCCATCGGGTTTGGTATTTTGCTTTTTGCGAAGCCGCAGATTTCACTGCAGGTGCTCGTCTATCTCTTCGGCCTGTACGTGCTGGTCGAGGGGGTACTCGGCACGGCGTTGGCGATCCAGGCACGGAATGAACTGGACTCCTGGGGAGGGTTGCTGCTCTGGGGCCTTCTCGGGATCGCGGTGGGGATCCTCGCCTTCATTAAACCGGACGTGACCGCACTCGCTCTTCTCTTTTACATTGCACTCTGGGCGATCGCCACCGGGGCACTCGAGATCGCGGTCGCCGTCCGCTTACGGCAGCTCATAGATAACGAGTGGTTGCTCATCCTCGCGGGGTTGGTTTCGATAGCCTTCGGAGTTTGGCTGATAGCGCAGCCGGACAAGGGCGCACTCGCGGTGCTGTGGATGATCGGCATGTACGCCGTTGCGTTCGGAGTGCTCATCGTCATCTTCGCGTTTAGGATTCGCAGCTTCGTCGGCAAGATTACGCGCGGCTAGCGAGGGACCCCTCTTGACACGGACCGCCTCGAGGATGCGGATGGTGCATCCGGGGGTTCCTATGGGTTGTTCCAGGTAGTCCGGGGGCTACGGGGCGAATCTTTGCAAGATCCGCGTATCAGCAGCAAAGTCACGCCCCGCAGGACCCCCGGGATCTCTCGTCACCTGTGAACGTAAATGCCGGACTGTCGATATCAGGCGGCAGAGTCCACATCGACCAGGGGCTTCGCCGGTGTGTGCGGTGCATCGGACGCGGCGCTCAGCATTGCAGTCAAAGCGGCGCGGTCCACGACCTCATGCCGCAGGAGCTCCTGTGCCACGGCCTCGAGTTGCCTGCGGCGGTCAGCGAGGGTCTCCCGCACTCGTTCGCTGGCAGCGGTCAGGAGCTTCTGCACCTCCTCATCGATTGTCTCGGCCGTCTGAACTCAGCGCGAGGCGGTGCTGCGGCTTCCGGGAGATACAGCGCCGGACGTGCTGACTCAAAGGTGACCGCTCCGAGCGCGTCGCTCATTCCATACCGCACGACCATCTGCCGTGCGAGATCCGTGGCGCGCTGCAGATTGTCCTGGGCGCCCGTCGAGACCTGCCGATAGATCAGCTGCTCCGCTCCACCACCGAGCAGTACGTCCAGCCTGTCGAGCAGCTCGTCCTGCTTGAGGTAGCGCGATATACCGCCCATCCATGAGATCCGGGTTCGCCGTCACCTGGGGGAAACGATGCTGCAGGCTTTCCCCGGCCTGCAGGCCAGAGCCAGCGGCGATTGCACTCTGCTGCGGGGTACGCTCCCCGACCCGGCGGCACTGTACGGCGTCCTCGCGCAGCTCGAAGCGCTCGGACTCGAGTTGGTGGAGCTCCGCCAGCTGCGCAGCTCAAGTCGGCGGCTATCTTTGCGAGCGTCCCGTTTGAGGATACGGATCCTGCAGCGCAACTGGTACGTGGCCGCCGTTAGGTAGAGGTACGAATAGATTCCCATTGTTACGTATGAGAGCGTTCTTCAAGGTCCAGATAGCTCTAAGTGGCGAGGACATCGCCCCAACGGGACTAGGCATATGAACATGATCAACATCCGGAGAGTAGCGGCTCTTTGCTTCCTGGTCGGATGGTGCGCCGCTACCGGTAGTGCCCCGGTGATCGCTCAGGAGGCACACAAGCAGTCGACGACCGCGGAAGAGGCGCGCACTCGGGCGATCGACGCCGCAAAGAAGGCTCGTGACGCGGCGCAACAGGCTGCGCAGGCGGCTGCGGAAGCGGAAGCTGACGCCGCACAGGCAGAGTCGCAGGCCACGATCGACGCTATGAATGCGGCCGCTAACCGCGCCGAGGCGGCCGCGAAGCATGCGCAACAGCAAGCCGAGAAGGCTTTGCATCAAGCGACCGAGGCCAATAAAGACCTGGCGGCGCGCGCGTCTCAGGCAGCGAAAGAATCTGCCGACAGCGCCAGACAGGCCGCACAGAAGGCCAATGCTGCCGCCAAGGCGCAAGCCGAGACGGATAAGCAACGAGCGGCTGAGGCTGGCGAGCAGGCGAAGCAGTCCGTGCGGCGCGCGAACGATGCGAGTAAAGCCGCCTTGAAGGCGGCCGATGAATCTCTGGCAGCACTCAGCCAGAAGAGCCACGCGCAGGCTGAGTCGTTGACGCACGAGGCTGCCGTCGCGGCGCAGCGGGCAAAGGAGAAAGCTGACGCCGCAGCCGCTAAGGCGGATGCCGCTGCCGACAAATACTCGAGCGAGGCCGCTGCCGACCTCAAACAGGCGGCTGCGGAAACCCGCGAAGCGGCTGATGAGGCAAACCGCAAGGCGGCCGCCGCCCGGGATCAGGCGAACGCAAACGTCCGCGAATCGGCACAACGCGCCCAGGATGCTGCTGAGAAATCGGCCGTGGCTGCTCGGGAGGCACTCACCAAAGCGGAGGCGTCCGTGCAGAAATCGATGCAGGCCAACGATCAGGCGGCACGTCAAGCCGCAACGCAGGCGCGCGAGTCCATCCAGCGGGCAGCGAAGGCGGCCGACGCCGCCGCGCGCGCTGCGCAGCAAGCCTGGGAGGCGGAGATGCCGCAACCGCAGAGGAATGCGCAAGCGACAGACCAGGAGAAGCGCTGACGAACGGAAAGAGAATAGCGAGCGCACAGCGGCGCGACATGGCGCTACAGCATGTCGCGTGGCGGGTGTGACCTTGCGAGTGCGTAAGTAAGAGTCGGGGTTTTGCTAGCTACTACGGAGGCAAGGCGGTTATGGATAAGTTGGTGGCAGTAGTGTTCAAAGATGAAAAGACGGCTTATCAGGGCGTTCAGGCGTTTGCGGAAATGAATGCCGAAGGCAGCGTCGATGTCGCAGCGGTGTGCGTCATCAAGAAGGAGCTTGATGGGAGGCTGGTGACCAGGGATATGACCGACTTCGACTTCCCCATCCGTACGGTGGTGGGCACCACCTTGGGAGCGTTGATCGGAATCCTGGCCGGACCAGCGGGCGTTGCGGCCGGCGCGGCGGCGGGCACGGCGGCGGCGGGTGCGGCCGTCGGCGCGGCCTCTGGCATGTTTGCAGGAGCGATCGGTGACCTGTACAACGCCGGTGTGGATGAGGACTTCATGTCGGACGTCGCCACTGCATTGACGCCCGGCAAGTGTGCGGTCATCGCGGAAGTTGAAGAGGAATGGGTGACCCCGCTCGACACGCGCATGGAGGCACTGGGCGGAGTGGTGTACCGCACGGTCAAGTCAACTGTGCAGGAAGAGCAATGGAAGCGCGAGAGAGCGGCTGCGAAAGCAGAGCTCGAGCAGCTGAAAATCGAGCATGCCAAGGCGCAGGCCGACCGCAAAGCCAAACTGCAGACGCAGATCGAGAACCTCAACAAGCGCATCGAGGCGAAGCTCGCGCGAGCACAGGCGCGGTCCCAGCAAGAGGCCAGTGAGTACGAGGCCAAGGTAAAGGCGCTGCAGCAGAAGGCGGAGAAGCAGAAGGGAGAGGCCAAGGCGGCCGTTGAAGCGCGGATCGCGAAGCTGCGCAAGGACTTTCAGAGCCGCCCGCACGCCCAGGGTTGACTTGGGAGCGGTCGATTGGACGTAGCCATCAAGAAGGCGAGCTAGAAACCTGAAAGCCCGGCGGAGAGCGGGAGCCTTCCGTCGGGCTTCTTGTTGATTTGCGGGAGTAGACACTATGCATATCGGCATCGACGTGAGGGCGTTTAGTCTGGTCGCGCGGGCGTTGCTACTTGCCATGCTGGCGGCGATCATGGTTGCAGCGCCGAGCGCGCGCTCCGCCGCGGGCGCCGAGTCAGGGGCGGACCGCAAGGCTACCGAGCAGGAACTCGGCGTCTCCATCTATGACAACCTGAAAGCCCAGCGGGTGATCGTAGAATCTTCTCCGCTATATGACGCTCTGACTCCGATCAGCAACGCGATCGTGCGGGCAGCGCAGCCGCGTTACTACCTGCCGATGAAGGTGTGGCTCGTCCACAGTGGCCAGCCGAACGCCTTCGCGACGCCGGGCGGAAACATATTCGTCACCGATGAGCTACTCTACTTCGTCAAGAACCGCGAGGAGCTCGCGGGTACCTTGTGCCACGAGGTCTCACACCTCATCCATGAAGATTCCATGGAACTGGCCGAAAAGCAGGAACGCTTGATGCGGCGTGAGCTCGGCGCCACGATCCTCCTCGGTCCCTCCGCCGCGAATGTCCTCGCCATCACGTTGATCGGCAAGCTTCAGTCGTTGCGGTACTCACGGGATGTGGAATCACGCGCTGACCTCACGGGCGCCGACGTCTGTGCATCCGCCGGCTATAACCCGTGGGGCCTGGTCTGGCTTTTTGGCGCGTTCGAGAACAGCAAATCGACGGAGCGTCCCGAGTTCCTGTCGGATCACCCGGATAACGACAGTCGCATCGACGCTCTCAAGCAGTACTTCGCGTCCAATCCCCAGCGGTTCGGTCGATTCAGCTCCCAACTGAATTCGGCCTCGTCGATCGCGGTCCCCGAGAAGGCGCCGGAGGTGTTCCTGCGCTAGCAACCTTACGAGCTAGCGGGACAAAGCGGCTATGCATCCCCGTTGCGCACCGGCACGATCGCGCCGCTGATCGGAGTCAGAGCGGCTCAGAATCGCCTGGAGGCCCGACGGGCATCCCTGTCCGCCGGGCTCCTGTACTTTGCCCCAGCACCCTTCCGGCGGCGGCTCCCGCCGCCATACCGTTGTAAACGAGACAGATCATCGACAACGGGCTAGTGCCAGTTGATCCGCTTCCGAAATTCCTGCACCTGCCGTTCCGCCTCTTTGTGCAGCAGGCCGTAGCGCTCCTGCAATTTTCCGGCGAGCTGTTCGGCGTGACCTTCAAGTTCCTTCAAGTCATCCTCGGTGAGCTTGCCCCACTGTTCCTTCACTCTTCCCTTGATTTGGTGCCATGCACCAGCAACAACAGGATCGCTCTTCATGACTGACCTCCTCATCGTCTCTCTTCGGTATGGACAAAACCGCTCTAGGCATGCACCTGGCTCTGATAGTCCTGCCGCAACTTCGCGATCCGCGCTTCAACGGCTGCCTTGGCGTCGCCTTTCTGCTTGTCCGCCTTCTGCTGTAGGTGTCTCAGCTTAGCCTCGTATTCGCGCGTAGCTTGCTGGGACCGCTCTTGGGCTCGTGCGAGCTTCGCATCGATGCGCTCACGGAGCTTCTCAAGCTGCGCCTGCAGCTTCGCCTTGCGGTTGAGGTGGGCTTGTGCCAACTCGGTTTTCAACAGCTCGAGCTGCGTCTTGGTGTTCGCGGTTTCGCGCCACCAGTGCTCTTCCTGAACGCTGGGCTTGGGCGTGCGGTAGACCACTCCGCCGAGTTCCTCCATCAGCGTGTCCAGCGGGCTCACCCATTCCTCATCCACTTCCGCGACGACCGCGCACTTGCCGGGCGTCAATGCAGTGGCGACGTCAGAGAAGAAGTCCTGGTCCACACCGATGCTGTACAAGTCCCAGATCAATCCTGCAAACGCGCCGACTCCGGCGCCGGCTCCGGCGCCCACCGGTCCAGCCAGCGCTCCGAGGACCGCTCCCAGTGCGGTGCCTGCCACTGTTCGAACGGGGACATAATGATCGAACACTTCTTTGGTCGATACCCCACTCTCAGACTCCTTCTTCAGCAAGTACATCACAGGGACATCCATGCTGCCCGCGGCATTCATGTCCGACAGCACACGAATGCCGTCGTACGCCGCTTTTTCATTACTGAACACCACCGCAACCAACTTCTCCATCACAGCTCTCCTCAATAGCCGAGCCGATTGCTGCTCATGCTATTGCAAGCTCACGTCCCCGTCCGGCGCAATGCAGGATGCCCCAGCACCACACATACCCCAACACCGGGCCTGCTGGACCACAAGGATGACGCTAGCACCGGAGTTGATATCCGTCGGTAAGGAATCGTCCCTATCGAGCGGCGGCAGCGTTGGGAAGTGCGGGGAGCCAACTTGTCGTTTGAACCCCGAGCTAGTAAGTAGTGACACGAATGGCTTTCCAGAAAGCCACGCTGAAGAATTTGCTGTGTTTTCGAAGCCGCGCGTGTTGAGGGAGCGGACGGGTTTTGGTCCGATACCCGGCGGGCATGCGCTGCTCCATTCGCGAGCGGCGCGTACGCTCTCGCTTGCCCTCAGCGGCGGGTGATCTCAGGAGGCTTAATGGCGCAGGCGAGTGGAGTAACGGCACTGCACCGGCTCGCGCTTGGGGCGCTGCTCGCGGCGAGCGCGTTCGTGGGAAGCGCTGCGCAGAGCGCCATGCAAGAATGGGGTCGACCGCTCGGGACGGAGTATGCGGGGCCAGAAGTGCGTATGCGCGCCGTGATGCCCGCGGCGCCTCTGGAGCAGGAGGAATCGCACACCATCCAGATCTTCGAGAGGACAGCGCCCTCGGTCGTATTCATCATCAACAGCGCCTTGATGCATCAGCTCTTTTCGCGCAACGTGTATGAAGTGCCGCAAGGGGCGGGGTCGGGGTTCATTTGGAACCAGGAGGGCTACGTCGTCACCAATTACCACGTCGTCCATAACGCCGACTCGCTGACCGTTGTGCTGGCGGATCAGACGGAGCACGAAGCGCGGGTGGTGGGCGCCGATCCAGACCACGACCTGGCAGTGGTGCAGATCCAGGTGCCGAGGGAGAAATTGTCTCCCATGCCCGTCGGCAGCTCGCACGATCTGAAAGTCGGCCAGAAAGTCCTCGCCATCGGCAATCCCTTCGGCTTGGACCACACCCTGACCACGGGTGTGGTGAGCGCGCTTCACCGCTCGATCGAGTCCATGACGAAGCGCACCATAGAAAACGTGATCCAGATCGATCCAGCTTGGGAAGGTTATTCGTGCGGGGATCGGCGTTGCACTGCTACCCGATTCAGTGGCCCGGCGCTCGGCTGCCGAGGGGGTGATCATCGGACAGGTCGTTCCAGGGGGTCCCGCTGACCGGGCAGGCCTGCGCGGCACAACACAAGGGCGCTCAGGTCAGCTGGGCGATGTGATCACTGCCGTGGACGGAGAGCCGGTCCCGACAGTCGATGACTTGCGGCGAAGTCTGGATCGTCACAAGGTCGGGGAGCAGGTGCACCTGCAGGTACTTCGCGACGGCACCAGTCGACAGGTAGCCGTCACACTCGAGGAGGTGCAGTAAGCAGAGCTGCAGACGTCCGGGGTGGCGGTACCCATCAACGTTACGCTCGCAGGTGGCGGCGGACGTTAACCTTGCGTGGCGCCTCGTGGAAGTCGATGCGACGTTCGTCTGGCAAGCGATTGAAATCTCGACCTACGTTTTCCTCTGTCCTTATGGCGCTTGCTTGAGCGCACCAAGTCACTGCCAACATTATCGGTGCAGACAATCAACATCTAGAAGGACGATCATATGATGTCACCCGCCGCAGCAAGCTCGAGCCCTTCGACGGCGAAGACCAGCTGGTTCGAGGGCGTTTCCAAGGCGTCCCGCATAGTGTTCTATCTGTTCCTGGCGGTGCTCTTCCTGTCCCCGGCTATCCAACTGTATCGGACAAACGCCGCGCGGA
>Ga0335083_10000559_pt1 | contig 55582 bp, 48 predicted proteins | sample Lox_Sample_42_FD_206716 | JGI IMG/M metagenome (GOLD analysis project Ga0335083, IMG submission 206716) | Soil microbial communities from Loxahatchee National Wildlife Refuge, Florida, United States - Lox_Sample_4.2 | ecosystem: Environmental > Terrestrial > Soil > Wetlands | place: USA...
ACAGACTCCCGCTCGTGGCATGAATGGTATCCACGCCATTGACGGAGAGCGCCGCTTGCGTCCCGACAGCGTCGAGGTAGGTCGTAAGATTGCCCGCCGAGTCGGCAAGCGTGACCGCGTCGGCGCCCGTCAGGTGCGTGGTGCCCAGGCCGCTGAACTGCGCAACGGACAGACTCAGGGTGTCGTCCGTCGAGTCGATCGTATCGACGCCATGGGTGGCGAAGGTGGTGAAGTCGGCCACCGCCTCGATATTGGCCGCCGAGTCCGTCAGCGTGACGCTGCTCCCGCTCGTGAAGTGCACGCTGCCGAGCGCGTTGACGTCGGCAACCGTGAGCGTCGTATAGGCGTCGGTCGAATCCAGGAAATCGACGTTGAGGCCCGCCAGCGCCGAGAAGGTCAGGCCCGAAAGGTTCGCTGCTGTGTCGGAGATGGTGACCGTGTCGCCGGCCGTCAGCGCCACGGAGCCAAGCCCGCCGAACTGCGTGGTGTTGATCGTGAGCACATTGTCGCTGGCATCGATCGTGTCGACGCCATGCGTCCCGAAGGTCGTGAAGTCGGCGACCGCGGCGATATGCGCACCCGTGTCGCTGAGGGTGACGCTGCTCGCGCCGGTGAAGTGAACGGTACCGAGGTCGGTGATGTTCTGCACCGTGACCGAAATCGCGCCGGTCGCGTTCAGAAGATCGACGTTCTTGCCGGCGAGTGCCGAGAAGGTCAGACCGCCGAGTGCGGCGGCGGTGTCGGAGATCGTGACGCTATCGCCGGCCGTGAGAGTCACCGTGCCCAGCGCGCTGAACTGGCTCACGCTGATCGTGAGCAGGTTGTCGCTGGCATCGAGAATGTCGACGTTGTTCGCTGCGAGCGTGCCGAAGTTGAGCGTCGCCAGATGGGCGCCGGTGTCGAGGATTGTAACCGTATCGCCAGCGGCCAGAGTCACGCCTGCCAACGCATTGTACTGCGCCACGGAGAGCGTTACGGTATTGTCGCTGGCATCGATGGCATCGAAGCCTGCGGCCGCGAGCTCGCCGATCTGCGTATCGGTCAGCGTGGCGATGTCTGCGCCGCTATCGACCAGCGTCACCGTGTCGCCCGACGTGGCGGCCAGAGACGTGCCAAGGAAGCCCAGCGCCTGACTGACGGTGAAATTCAGCGTGTCGTTCGCCGAATCGAGAAGTTGCGCACCGCTCGTTGCCAGCGCGGACAACGCCGCACCGTTCAGCGCTTCGATGTTTCCTTCCGTATCGCTGACGACAAGCGAACCGCTGCTGTTGGCGATGGACACGCTGCTGTCGAGCGCCTGCCACTGGGCCACCGACCAATTGAGATCGCCGCCGCTCGTGATCAGGCAGTGATCGAACAGATAGTCGTCGATGACAGCGATGTTCGGCGCCGTGATGTTTTGGAAATCCGCCGCCGAGCCTGTCAACGTCACGTCGTCGCTTGCCGTCAGCACCACGCCGGCGACATAGAACTCATTGTACTGCGCAATGGTCAGACTAAGCACATTGTCCGAAGCATCGATCGTATCGATGCCCGAGCCGTTGAGGGTGCTGAAATCCATGGCGGCGATATGGTCGCCGGTATCCAAGAGCGTGACGGTATCGCCGCCGGCAAAGACCGCACCCGCACCGTTGACGACGCCGAATTCCGCCACGGTGACGGACAGACTCCCGCTCGTGGCATGAATGGTATCCACGCCATTGACGGAGAGCGCCGCTTGCGTCCCGACAGCGTCGAGGTAGGTCGTAAGATTGCCCGCCGAGTCGGCAAGCGTGACCGCGTCGGCGCCGGTCAGGTGCGTGGTGCCCAGGCCGCTGAACTGCGCAACGGACAGACTCAGGGTGTCGTCCGTCGAGTCGATCGTATCGACGCCATGGGTGGCGAAGGTGGTGAAGTCGGCCACCGCCTCGATATTGGCCGCCGAGTCCGTCAGCGTGACGCTGCTCGCGGCGGTGAAATGCACCGCGCCGAGGTCGTTCACGTTCTGCACCGTCAGCGTGGTGTAGGCGTTGGTCGAGTTCAGGAAATCGACATTGGCCGCCGCGAGCGCGGAGAAGGTCAGCCCGGAAAGATGGGCGGCCGAATCGGAGATCGTCACCGTGTCCGCGGCCGTCAGCGCGACGCTGCCGAGTTCGCCGAATTGCGTCGCGTTAATGGTCAGCGTGTTGTTGCTGGCGTCGATCCTGTCGACGCCATGCGTTCCGAACGTCGTGAAATTGGCGACGGCGGCGATGTGGGCGCCGGTGTCGGCCAGCGTGACGTCGCTGGCCGCCGTGAACACCACGCTGCCGAGGTTGGTGATGTCGTTGACGGTGACGCTGATCGCCGTCGTCGCGTCGAGGAAGTCGATACCCGCGGCGGCGAGCGTCCCATAATTCGGGCCGCCGACGATGTTGGCGGCGGTATCGGAGATCGTCACCGTGTCGGACCCCGTCAGCGTCGTCGTGCCGAGCGCGGTGAACTGCGCCACCGTGATCGTCAGCGTATTGTCGCTGGCATCCAGCACATCCACGCCATGCGCCGCGAAGGTCGAGAAATCGGAAACACCGGCGATGTGGGCGCCGGTGTCTGTCAGGGTCACGGAACTCGCGTTGGTGAAGGCCACCGTGCCGAGCGCGGTCAGCTGCGCGACGGTAAGGGTTGTATACGCCGTCGTCGCGTCGAGGAAGTCGACATTGAGCGCTGCGAGCGCCGAGAACGTCAGACCGGACAGGTTGGCTGCGGTATCGGAAACCGTGACGCTGTCGGCGGCGGTCAGCAGAATGCTGTTGGAATCGAGGTGATCGAGCTGGGCCACACTGATGGTAAGCGTGTCGTCGGTTGCATCGATGGCGTCGATATTGACGAGCGCGTCGATATAGGCGGTCGAGAGACCTCCGAGCGTCGCGCCGGAATCCGCAAGCGTCACGGTATCGGACGCGGTCAGCGCGATGCCGCTGGCGACGGTCTGGTCGTACTGCGCCTTCGACAGCGACAAAGAGTCGTTCGTCGCGTCGAACACATCGATGCCGGCGGTCGCCATGGCGGCGATCTGCCCGGTGGTCAGGTTCGCGATATTCGCGCCGCTGTCGGCGAGCGTGACGGTATCGCCGGCGGTCAGGGTGACCCCGCTCAGCGCGTTGAACTCGGCAACCGAAATGTTGAAGGCGTCGTCGGTCGCATCGATCGTGTCGATGCCGTTGGCGTGCAGGCTCGCGTAATCGGACAGCGTCAGCGCGTTCAGATGCGCGCCCGTGTCGGCCAGAGTTACAGTATCGCCGGCCGTGAGCTGCACCGTTCCGAGCGCCTGGTATTGGGCGATCGTCAGCGACAGCGCGTCGTCGCTGGCATCGAGGATGTCGACGCCGAGGATTGCAAGCGAAGCGATCTGCCCCACGCTCAACCCGGCCAGATGTGCGCCGGTGTCGGCCAGGGTGAAGGTCGCGCCGGCATCGACGCTGATCGCGCCCAGCGCGTCGAACTGCGCAACCGTGAAGCTGAGCATGCCATCCGAGGGATTGATGGCCGCCAAGCCTTTTGTGGCGAGTTCCCCGATTTGCGTCGCGGTGAGCATGGCGATGTCGGCTCCGGTATCGGAGAGCAGACCGAAGGTGTCGGGATCGATGGCGACTGTGCCGTCCGCGAAATGCGCGAACTGCGCTTCGTTCCAGGTCAGCGCACCGTCGGTGGCGTTGATGAAGTCGACATTGTTCGTCGACAGCGCATCGATGTCGGCGGTGGTGAGCGCGTTGAGGATCGACGAATCGTCGGAAAGCGTGACGTTGTCGCCCGGGTTGTAAGGTCCGTTGAGCGTGGTGTCTGAGCTGTATTGTGCGAAATCGACCGTGATGTCCGACATGGAGTGTCCCCTCGACGTGTTTTGGCCCGACGCGGCCCCAGTTCCCCTCGGGCCCGGCAACCCTTCCTTGACCTGGGTCAAGAACGAGTAAATCCCGAACCTTTGGCAGCCTCTCGCCTTACTCGAGGTCAAGTCTTGTTGGGCAGTCCGTTACGCAGACCGCTCAACTCGTCATGGCTGTCTTAAGACGCTGATGACCCTTGCCCCTAGCGTGGTAACCTTAATTGATTTGGGGTGGCGCAGACAATACCAAAATTGCAACCATAGCTATAATGACCACACGAAAGCCCAAAAACGACGGCATTCTCCACGCACAGATGAACGTTCAATGACGGCCGCCTGGCACTGCGCACCGGTTCGAGCGCGGTCTGCCCCAAAAAAGCAATCCCGGCCTCTGTCCCCTGCCCGATAACCGGATCGAGTCTCGGCTTCTTTCCAAAGGCCAGGAAGAGCAATCCGGCGGCGCCGCGCCCGCGGTAGATCTGCGGAGCGGCGGGACAGACTCGGAGCGTTTACGTTGGCGATTCCACAATCCGCTGACGGCGCGCAAGGCGGGAACCACGACGCAACAATCACGCTTCGAAGGAATCCTGCTATCGCCAATCTGCTTGGACCGAAGTCACCAAAGGGATCACGACTTCCAGCAACGGAACCGTGCGCAGTGGGACCACGGTGGCGGATTGATCGGTGCGCAAACGGGGCAACCGGGAATGAAGAATGCGCATATCGGACCGCGTTGCATTGATATGCGCACATAAGATCTCGGCGGCGGATTTGGCCATGCAGAATTCCGTCAATCCGCGCGCCGGGCTCTCGATCGCCGCAGCGGATGGAAAGTAGCCGCAGAGCCGGCTGGAAACGACGTGATTCCGCAAGCCGACGGAGGTTGCGAGAAATCCGTGCACGTACAATTCCAGGAACTCCGTCAGCGCGTCTTCAGCAAGAAGACAAGCTCGCCTCCGGCGCAAAGGCGGCGAGGCGCAATAGTAGAAGTGCGAGATGTCGCGCGGCAGCGGCGCCAATTGTGCCGCGATGGCACGCCGGACATCGAGCGGAAGGATTTCGCAGCGCGCGCCCCACGCGCGGATTTCGTCTTGAACGCGGCTGGCGTCTTCTTTTCCCGAGACCCACGTCAAATGAAGGCGCGCTCCTCCGGCAGCGCAAGCCTTGGCGATCGCCTCGCCCAGTCCGCGCGAGCCTCCGACAACAAGAATGTTCGCTCCCTGAAAGCCATTCCGCGCGACTCTGCCTGCAATTTCGCTCATGGAGGGCTGCGCGGCCGGCGGGTGCCGCAGGAAGGCGCCAATAAGGCCATTCACGCCGCATCCCGATACCCTAAGCCGGACCAGCCGGAACTTCGGATCGATTTTCTCCGTCGCGAATGCGAGCGCGCCGCCTGGCGCGACATGCGTCAGGTCGAGGTCCAGGCTATTCAACAGCGAATGCAATCCGGGCGTGACCATGCCAACGATGCGCGACACGGCGCAGAGCCCGGCGATACGTTCGGGACAAACGATCTTGCTCAGCAGTGGAAACAGTCGAACGATACGGCCGAAGTCCGGTTGGACATGAAGCGTTCCTGACACCTCTTGAATATCCGCCATTTCGCGAACCAACGGCGACTTGGGCCAATCGACGATTGCGCCGGAACACGCGCGTGACGGCGCGCTGCGCTTCGCGCGAGGTCCGATCCAAATCCGGACACAGGTGTCACCGTGGGACGCCAGAACGATTTCCGTATCCCCGTCGCCGCAGGCAGAAGCTTCAGCCCGAACGGCATCGCCGGCATAAATGGGAGCGAGGAACTCGACTCTCAAATGTCCGATGGGCTGCAATTGCAGGCGCTGAACGCATTCGAGAGCCCACAGCGCCGCATGAATTCCGTGAACGATAGGCAGCGCCACTTCCGTGCGCCGCGCGAAAATCGCATCCAAATGAATCGGGTTTCGATCGCCGGAGAGCTCCGCAAAGATCTCCTGGTCCTCCCGGCCGAAACTTCTTGCGCCAAGTTCCACGAAGGGTCACGCCGCAGCGGCCGCACTCATCGCGAGGGGGTGCTCAAGGAAAACCGTGCCGGTCTTCTTCGCAACGGCGTCGAGCAATGCGGACACGTCCGCCAACTCGAAGATCTCGATATCCGAAAACACGACGCCGAACTCCTCTTCGAGAGCCTGGATGATGTACATATTCTTGAGCGAATCCCAGGCTTCGACGGTGTCGGGAGACGCGTTGGCCGGCAGTGCCTTGGCCTCGATCCCCAGGACCGACGAGAGGACATGATGGAAGCGCTCCGTCAGCAGGTCGGCATTCATCTCAACTCTCCGAAATTGCAATGAAGGATGGCGTGGGCAGCTCGGCACAGGATGCCTTGCGCAAATACAGGATATGCTGCTCGTTTCGACACGCCTCATCGAACCCCATGTCGATCCAGAAGCCGCGGGCCTGGGCGTTTTTGGCGGTCGGGACGAACTCCGCCATCCACGCCGCAACATTCCAGTTCGCGGTCAGCGTCTTGAGCACGTGAGCGGCAAATGCGCGTTCCAGACAGCGGCCGAGCGCGCGGCAGCTGAGCAACAAGGAATCGATCTGTGCGGTTGCACCCTCACGTTCCGCGATCATGACACCCACCAGTCCGAGATCGCCGAACCGGTCCCGCAGGCACACCACGAACACGGCGGCGTCCTGCCTTCCGCAAAGCGCCTTGATGTGCTGCTCGGAATGGCGGCGCGTGGTGAGGTTGAATTGGTTCGTCCTTTGCATCAGTTGCGCGACACGGGGCATCTCGGACGGCTTTGCTTCGTGGATCGTCGCGACCATGTTGAGGGAGGCGAGATATTCCTCCACAGTGGCGAAGCTGCCGCAAAGCGCGCGCCGCTGGCGATCCGATTTGTAGGATCCCGCGCGACCACGATCCTCTTGCGTAACGCCTCCGCTATCGAAGAGACCATCGCGGAAAAGCAGACCGGGCAGTTCGTGCGCCTGCGCGGGCGCCTGCAGGACTGTGACCTCCGGAAGCATCGCGCGGACGGCTTCGCACTCCGCGGGATTGTCATCGACGAACACGAGTGAGTCGAGACCGACATTGAGATCCTCGGCGATGCTTCGAATGTTGGCCGCTTTGTCTTGCCAGTTCAACTTCATGCTGGAAAGCATCGCGGAATTGAGCTGGCAAGCGGGATGGGTGTTCAGGACTTCGAGAACATCGGTTTCATTGTTCTTGCTGCACAGCGCAACGAGTACTCCGCGATCCGCAAGCCGCATGATGCCGGACTGAAAATCGTAGTAGGCTTTTCCCGGATATTCGTGGCGATCCAGCTTGATCCCCAGCGGGCCGTCTTCGCCGACGATGCCGCCCCACAATGTGTTGTCGCAGTCGAGCACAAGGCATTTCTTGGCGGCGCCTTTCAGCACGCGCGCGACCCGTGCCACGTCTCGTGCATAGAGATCCAGAAAGGGGGCCTTGAAGGGCGCGCGCCACAGGTAACGGCCCCGCTCCTCGATTGCGGCCTCTGCACCGAGCCGCGCCAGATAATGGCCAAAGTCGGCCAGCGCGAATTGCGGCGCGTGCCGACGGACGTATTCGACGACAAAACGGTTGAGTTCGGCAACCTGCGAACGCACGTCCGAGCCATCACGCGCCAACCAAAGTTCCTGATCGGGATGGAGCGGCGGCAAAAATGTGTTCACAAGGATGTTTGCGCGGGTCGCAGAGCGAAGCGCGTCAAAGAGGGCTTCGCATTCCCGGCGCGCGACTTCAGCCTTCCAGCCCGGCTTACCATATTCCGGGTCGATTTCCTGCAAGGTCAGCGCGGCCAGAACGATCTGCGGCGGCGCATCCCCGTTCCACAGGCCCCCGGTCAGGGCTTCCTGCATCATCGTGCCGTAACCCCCGAAGGTCAGCCGGGGACTGAGGCCCAGCACGGCCAAATGATGCTTGAGTGGCTGTTCGATGCCTTCGACGGTGAAGCTCCGCAAGACATGGATGGGCAACTCGCTTGCGACAGCGCCGCCCGGGCGGTCTGCAGGCGATTCGGGGAGGTTCCCCGCAAAACTCCACGATCTCATGTCCATGACGCGTCCCACCGAAATCAGTGAACGCCACAATCGTGTTCGCGTTCCCGCCGGAGCCGCTGCAAGGGGAACAAACGGAGGTGAAAGCCGTTTGCTTGATGCAAAAGAGGGGTTCGGATGCTGGTCCTGAGGGATTTGGCGCGCAAGAGCACCGAAGATTTGCTTCGGTCCGTCTCGCTTGAGGTTTCGGCGCAAGAAGATGAAGCGTTCGCGCTGGGGCTGGCTTCCGCCGCGCGCGAAGCCCGAAAGGCGGCGCGCAACTGGGACTTCAGGGTACCCGCACGCATCGTCGACGAATTCATCACCGCCCCATCCCCTCGCGCGGCGGCGGAAAGCGACGACCGCTCGCGATTGCGCAGGGTCGCCGTGGCCCGGCTGGCGCTGGACCATTTTCGGGTGACGGTGCCCTTGCCGGACGACATTCTGTCGCTCTTTCCGGACTTCCTTCAGCGGCTGGGCGGTTTTCTGAGCGGCAAGGGACGCGCCTATGACGACGAATTCTTTGCCAAGGACGTCCGTTATGCGCTCGGCGTGACGCTCCCTGGCGGTGCGCTGCAGTTCGACTTGGGCCGTATTGGCCCGAGGCTTATCGCACGGCATGCGATCGCCTCGGGTTCGCTGGAGACTGCGCATCGGTACGTGCGGGCGTTCGGATGGAGACGATGGTACTACGAGCACATGGACTCCCGGGCCGCGCGGCAGTTCAACCCCGACGGCTGGACGGACCATTGTCTCAGGATGGCCAGAGTCTTGACGCTCAATGCCGACGTTGCCGGCATCGTCGGCGCCGGCTGGTTCTACGATCCCGCCCTGGCAACGGTCAGCCCGAGCCTGGCGTACATTCACCAGACGCAAATTCGGCATGGCGCCTTTTTGCTGCGGCTATCGACCGAGCAGCGGCACGTCGAAAACGCGCTGTACCGCTCGGCGGCGCGACGACGTGCATACAGCGAAGGGCGCTATATCCCCGCATGCTACATGTGCGCTTGGCCGCGGAAATCCTTGCTTTCCTGGGCCGAGCAGGTGAAGCGCGATCCCTGCGCGTCGTTCGGAGCGTTCGCGATGACCGAATCCGGCACCGTGACCGGGCCTGCCGCGGCGGCGGCGGCACCCGTGACGGGTCTCGCTCTCGCCCCGTCCGAAAGGGCGGCCTGAAAGAGCCTTCAAAGGCACGCTGAAGGAAAACACGGTGGCCACGCCGGTCTGGAAAAATCTGCGGACGCGAATTTCCGATCACCTCGTTCGCCGCTGGCCGGTCAATGGCCGACAGAGCGAGGCGTCTGCCGCCATCGTAAGCTTCTGCTTCGACGACTTCTATCGATCGGCGGCTCAGGATGGGGCTGAGACGTTGGATCGCCATGCGATGAAGGCGACCTATTACGCTGCGGGCGGTTTGATGGGAAGTACTTGCGAGGGGCTCGATTTGTTTGCACGGGCCGATCTCGAAGAACTCATTCGACACGGTCACGAAATCGGCTGCCACACCTTCAACCATGTCCGCCTGCCGGATTGCGACGGCGAGACGATCGAAGAGGAAATCGCGCGAAACCGATCGTTCATTTTGGATTTCGCGGATCGCCTTGCGAGCTTCGCCTATCCTTTCGGGGCGGTGAGCGTTCGCTCGAAATATCTGGTGGGCCGCCACTTCCCGGTCTGCCGGGGGATCGACGCGGGAATCAATTCGGGACTGATCGACTTTGGGCAATTGAAAGCCGTCGAAATCACGCCGGCCCTATCGCTGCCGCGGGTGCGCGCACTCCTCGACTCCGCGAAGGCGATGAGAGGCTGGCTTATATTCTTTACGCACGATGTTTCGCGCAGCCCCAGCGAACACGGATGCCGGACCTCCGATCTCCGCGCCATCATCGACAAAGTCGGCGAACGCGGAATGGAGGTTCTTCCTGTCGGCGCCGCCGCGGCGAAGGTCAATCCGTTCCTGAAGAGAGAGCGATTGTCCTCGGACACCGGCGTCTCGGCAGTCTGACCGGCCCGCCGACCGCCACTTCCGTTCGATTCAATCGACAGCCCTCTTCAGATCGTCTCCGAGCGACAGCGGAATTTTCAGGTAACGCGCGCCGTTGCCCTCGGGTTCGGGAAAATTCCCTGCCCGCATGTTGAATTGCACCGATGGCAGCAAGAGCACCGGTGCTGCGAGCGTCGCGTCGCGTCTGGTCCGCATTGCGGCGTAGTCCGTTTCGCCAATGCCGTCATGGATGTGAATGTTGTCGCAGCGCTCCTTGGCGACGGTGGTCTCCCAAGCATAGCGGTCGCGGCCCGGCGCCTTGTAGTCGTGACACATGAAAAGCCGCGTCTGCGGTGGAAGACTCAAAAGCCTTCGGATCGAGCGATAGAGTTGCCGCGCGTCGCCGCCGGGAAAATCGGTCCGCGCCGTGCCGTAATCCGGCATGAACAGCGTGTCGCCCACAAACACTGCATCGCCGGCCTTGTAGCTCACGCAAGCCGGCGTGTGCCCCGGGGTGTGCAGCACCTCCACCTCCAGCGCGCCGACCTCGATCCGCTGGCCGTCCTCGAGCAGGCAGTCGAATTCGCGGCCGTCGGTCGAAACCTCGGCATCGTTGAAGATCGGCTTGAAGACGGCTTGCACGGCACCCACGTTGGCTCCCACCGCGACCTTGGCGCCAGTCTTGGTCTTTAGGTATTGCGCCGCGGTCAGATGGTCTGCGTGAACATGGGTTTCGAGAACCCAGGCGACCTGAAGCCCGCCTGCCCTCGCCTCATCGATGATCCTCTGCGCGGAGTGCGCCGAGACCTTGCCGCTCTTGTGATCGTAGTCGAGGACCGGATCGATCACGGCAGCCTGCTTCGTCGCCGGGTCCGATAACAGGTAGGTGACAGTGAAGGTGGGCTCGTCGAAATAGGCAACAATATCTGGCTTCATCGCAATTCGTTCCTCGGATCGCCTTGACTATATATGAGCGATCACTAAATTAGCAAGCATGAATATCCAAAGACGCGGCAACCTCGAGCAGCTGAAGCGCGGCGCGGCCGAGGCGGCGGAATTTCTGCTGTTGCTGGCCAACGACAAGCGGCTCCTGATCCTTTGCGAGCTTTCCGAACGGGGCGAGTTGCCGGTCGGGGCTTTGGCGGGATCCGTACGCCTGAGCCAATCGGCCTTGTCGCAACATCTGGCAAAGCTGCGCGCGGACGGGCTTGTCGAAACGCGGCGCGAGGCACAGACGATCTACTATCGTCTCGCGCCGGACACTCGCGTCAGGCGGTCCCTGACGCTGCTCAAGCGGCTTTTCTGCCAATGAGCAGCCTGCAGATCGTCCTGGCCCTGCTTTCGGGCGGCGCGGTCGGGCTTTCTCTGGGACTGATCGGCGGAGGCGGTTCCATCCTTGCCGTGCCCCTGATGGTCTACGTCGTCGGCGTGTCGTCGCCGCATGTCGCGATCGGGACAAGCGCCGTGGCTGTCGCCGCAAACGCGCTCATCAATCTGCTCGGCCACGCGCGCGACAGGAACGTGAAGTGGCCTTGCGCCATGGTCTTCGCCGCGTTCGGGATCGGCGGCGCGGCGCTCGGCGCCCAGCTCGGCAAGGCCGTCGATGGCCGCAAACTGCTGGCCGGATTTGGCATCCTGATGATCGTGATTGCGGCCCTGATGCTGAAGCCCCGGCGCGGCGGCGACGAGCCCGGCGTCCATCTCGACAGCCGGACGGCGCCCCGGCTTCTTCCGCCCCTGGCGGGAACCGGTTTTGGCGTCGGCGCGCTTTCGGGATTCTTCGGCATCGGCGGAGGCTTCCTCATCGTACCTGGGCTCGTGACCGCGACTTCGATGCCGCTGCTGAACGCCATCGGGTCGTCCCTGGTGTCGGTCGCTGCTTTCGGCGCAACGACCGCCCTGAGCTACGCTTTCTCGGGCTTGGTCGACTGGGCGCTGGCCCTTCTCTTCATTGCCGGCGGCGCGGCAGGCGGATTTGGCGGTATCAGGCTGGCCCGGCGCCTCGCCAGAGAGCGAGAGCTGTTGACCCTGGTCTTCAGCGCCGTTGTCGCTGCCGTCGGGCTCTATGTCGCGGGACGCGGCGCGGCGGCACTGCTGTAGGGACATATTCCGACACGTTGCGCTTTCCGCCGCCGCAAACCTTCAATAGCCGGACGGCGCGGCCGCACTGTATATAAGAGGCAGGAGGCGGCTGTGGCGGCGCTGGAACAGACCACGTTCGAGGACAAGGCGGAAGCTTTCGCGCGCGACCTGGTCGCGGCCGGAAGGCTGTCGCCGGAGGCGCTCTCGCGGGCGCGGCAGGCCGCCCGCGAGACCGGAGAGCGCCTGGAGCATGTGCTCACCCGCCTGGGCATCATGAGCGAGCGCGATCTGGCCGAGGCGGTGGCGGCACATCTTGGCTTGCGGGTCGTCGGCGTGGGCGACGTGCCGGCCTTTCCCGTGCTGGAGGACGCGCTGCGCCGCGGCTTCGTGCGTGAAAGACTGATTCTGCCGCTCGAGGATCGGGACGATGTGGTGGTCGTCGCCATGGTCCATCCACTCGACGATTACGCATGCGAAGCCGTGCGATTTGCCGCCGGCAAGCCGATCCTCAGCCACGTCATCACACCTGCGGATTTCGAGATCGCCTATGCGCGGCTCTATGACGAGGGCAAATCCGAAATTCGCCGGATCGCGGAGCTGGCGGGCAGCTCCGGTTCCGATCCCTTCGACGAGGATGTCGATCGCCTCAAGGACGTGGCGAGCGAGGCCCCGGTCGTCCGACTCGTCAGCCACCTGATCACGCGCGCGGTCGAGCTGCGGGCTTCCGACATTCACATCGAGCCGATGGGGACCGAGCTTCGGATCCGCTATCGCATCGACGGCGTATTGCAGCCGGTGGAATCCCCACCGCCGCATTTGGCGCCGCTGGTGATCTCGCGCATCAAGATCATGGCCAAGCTCAATATCGCCGAGCGCAGGCTGGGCCAGGACGGCCGCATCGGTCTCGCGGTGCGCGGCAAGGACATCGACATGCGCGTCGCCACCACGCCGACAATCCATGGCGAAAGCGTTGTGCTGCGCATTCTCGATCGCGGCGGACTCGATCTGAGTTTCGAGGCATTGGGATTCGAACCCGAACAGATCGCGGCGTTCCGCGCGCTGATCGGCGAGCCCCACGGCATCGTGCTGGTGACGGGTCCCACCGGCAGCGGCAAGACCACCACGCTCTACAGCGCGCTGCTCGAGCTGAATACGCAGGAAAAGAAGCTCTTGACCATCGAGGATCCGGTCGAATACCAGCTTCAGGGCGTCAACCAGGTACAGGTGAAGCCGCAGATCGGGCTCACCTTCGCGAACGCGCTACGCTCCTTTCTCCGCCATGACCCCGACATCATGATGATCGGCGAGATCCGCGATCTCGAGACCGCTCAGATCGCGGTGCAGGCGGCGCTCACCGGACACCTTATCCTTTCGACCTTGCACACCAACGATGCGGCCAGCGCCCTGACCCGGCTGATGGACATGGGCGTTGAAGACTATCTTCTTTCCTCGACCGTCAACGGCGTCGCCGCACAGCGTCTGGTGCGCACGCTGTGCCCGAAATGCCGCGAGCCCTATCGCCCGGTGGAAGAGATGGTCGAGCGCATCGGGCTTTCCGGATTGTCGCGCGGCAGGGAGATCGTGCTGCATCGCGCCGTCGGCTGTGACCACTGCAACCGAACGGGTTTCCGCGGCCGCAGCTCCGTCGTGGAGATCATGCCGCTCAACAACGAACTCAGGCGCTTGATCATGAAACGGGCCGATGCGGAAGGTTTGGGCACCCTCGCAGTACAGTCCGGAATGCAGTCCATGCGCGTCCATGGCCTCAAAAAGGCGCTCGCGGGACAGACGACGATCGAAGAAGTTCTGCGAGCGACACGGTCGGTCTAGCGATGGCCAATTTCCGCTACAAGGCGATGACGGGGACAGGTGCGATCGTACGGGGACGGCTCGACGCCGACTCCCATTCCGCGGCAATCCGGCAATTGCGCGCGCAGGGCCACTATCCGCTCTCTGCCGCGCCGGAATCACAAGGATCTCTGGCCGAAAAGTTCGCCGCGGCGCTGCCGGGCCGCAGGCGTATTTCCCTGCGCATCCTGGCGATGGCCACCCAGGAACTCGCGGAGCTGCTCGACGCCGGCCTCGAACTCGACCGGGCGCTCGGCGTGCTGATCGGGCTCAGGACTCTCGCACCGCTCAAGCAGGCGCTTGCCGCGGTGCGCCAGCGCGTGCGTGATGGCGCTGTGTTGGCCGATGCACTGGCGCGGGAGCCGGCCTTCCCGAAATTCTATGTCGGCATGGTGCGCGCCGGCGAACTCGGCGGAGCACTGGCACCCGCGCTCAGGCGGCTCTCGGGCTATCTCGCGCGCACGCAGGCGATTCGGGATTCGATCGTCTCGGCACTTATCTATCCGGCGATCCTGGCACTGACGGCGGGCGCATCGGTCTTCATCATCCTTGCTTTCGTGCTTCCGGAGTTCAAACCCCTATTCGCCCAGGCCGGCACGGCGCTGCCCTTGCCGAGCCGGATCGTGATGGCCTTCGGCGACCTCGTCCGCGGCTGGTGGTGGCTCGGCGCGCTCGCAATCGCCGGCGCGTGGTTCGGCATCCGGGCGGCGCTACAGGACGGTCAGCGCCGCCGCCGCGCGGATACGCTGCTGCTGCGGCTTCCCGTGTTGGGGAACCTGTTCGCCGCCATCGAAATAGAGCGCTTCAACCGCATTCTCGGCACGCTGCTCGCAAACGGCGTCGAATTGCCGGCAGCACTCGAACTTGCCAAGGACGTGCTGCGCAATACCGCGCTGCGTGCCGCGGTCAGCGAGACGGCCAAGGGCTTGCGCGAGGGCGAAGGGTTTGCCAGACGGCTCGCGCAATTCAGCGTGTTCCGCGCGGCCACCTATGACCTTGTGCAGGTGGGCGAAGAGACCGGCAAGCTCGACGAGATGCTGATCCGCCAGGCCGATCTCGACGAGCAGCGCATCAAGCACACGATCGACCGGCTGTTGGCGCTGCTGGTCCCGGCGCTGACCATTCTGCTCGGACTTGTGGTAGCGGGGCTGATCGGCTCGATGCTGATCGCGATCCTGAGCGTGAACGATCTGGCATTGCAATGAGGCGAACGATGCAACGGCGAACCGAATACCTCCGCGAGCGCGGTTATACCCTGATGGAGCTGCTGGTCGTGCTCGCGATCCTGGGCCTGCTGACCGCCATCGCCACGCCCTATGTGCTGCATTATCTGGAGACCGCCAAGGTCAAGACGGCGCGCACCGAGATCGCCAATATCGGCGTCGGCCTCGACATGTTCAAATCCGATGTCGGCCGTTATCCGACCACGAGCGAGGGACTGGGCGCCTTGCTCAAGCAACCGCCCGGCGTCGAGGATTGGGACGGTCCCTATATCAAGAAACTGGACACATTCCTCGACCCCTGGGGACGTCCTTATTATTACCGCTCGCCCGGCGAACATGGCGAGTACGACATCTTCAGCTATGGCCCGGATAAGGACCCGAAACCCGGAGAGAACAAGCCGCCGGTGGCGAATTGGTAACGATGCGAAAGCGCGTTTCATCGTCATCCGGGTTTACGCTGCTCGAAATGCTCGTGGCGCTGACCATCATGAGCGCGGGCATCGCCGTGCTGTTCGCGATCCTGGGACAGACCTTGACGCGCAACCGGGAGATAGAGTCCCGCATGGCGGCGCGCGTCCTTGCGACGCGACTGCTCACGCAAGCGCAGGCGGCGCCGACGATCCAACTGGGCGAGACTGCGGGCCAAATGAAAAACGGGCTCGCTTGGCGGCTCGATGTCGCGCGGTATGGCAGCGATCAGGACGTACAAGCGTGGCCTGCGGCCGCGGCAACGATGACGGCCACGGTCCGCTGGGGCGATGCGCCAAATCAAAGCCTGAGCCTTTCCGGTCTGCGGCTGGCGCCTAAGGACCAGAAACCGTGAGCAGAGAAAGAGGCTTCACCCTGCTCGAGCTGCTCGTGTCGTTGACGCTGCTCGCGTTGTTGACGGTGGCGCTTGTGGCGGCACTGCGCTTCGGTGCCTCGAGCTGGCGCAAATCGCAAGACGCGAATTTGAGCCTCCACAAAATGCGCCTGGCGGAGAAAGAGATTTCAGCCGGTCTGAGCCGTCTATATCCCAGGTTCGTCGACCGTCCGCCCGATCCCGCATACGTGGATTTCGACGGCAGCCCGACGCAGATCCGCTTCTTCACGCCCGATCCACGCACGGGATTTCTCCTGAGCAGCGTGCTCGAGGCCGTCGGAACGGCGCCCCGCCTTGCGCTGCACCTCGAGCAGTTGCCCGATATCTGGAATTCCCCGAATGCTTCCGATCACATCGTGCTCGACGGGCTGTCCGATGTCGCGTTCGACTACTACGGCCAGGCCGATGGAGAAGGCGCCGCGAGCTGGCATGCTTCGTGGCAGCGGCAACCGGGGTTGCCCAAACTGATCCGCATTCGGATGGCGAATGGCAACGGCAGCATGCCCATCGCCGAACTTGTGGTCTCGCCGCGTGTCGCAGCCGATGTCGGCTGTGTCTACGATCCCGTCATAAAGTTCTGCCGGGGCCGCAAATGAGCGTGGAACCGGGAAGCACGTCATTCGATGTGACCGTGGCCGAGATCGCAAAGGCCTGGTGGGCCGAATGGAAAACCTTGCTTGCAACCCTGACGGAGAGATTTCTGCCCGAGGACAGGAGCGAGCTGGTCGTCGGCCACGGCGGTCAATCGCTTCTGGCCGCTTGGCGTGATGGCGAACAGGAGCAAGCATTCGAGATCGAAGACGGAGCTGCGTCCGCGCGCGCGCTTCAGACGAAGCGGCATGGGCGCGAAGCTGTTCTGCAATTGGCGCCTGGTGACGTGCTGCAAACGAGTCTGCGGCTTCCCGCTGCGCGCCAGTCCGTGCTGCTGCGTGCGATCGCGTTCGAGATCGAGCGCGTCAGCCCCATTCCTGCGGACGAAATCTATTTCGATTTCCGCATTGCCGGCCGCGATCAGGCGGCCAAGACCGCCGATGTCGATATCCGCATCGTTCGCCGCAAGATCGTGGACGATCTGAAGATCCGATGCCGAGAAGCAGGCTTCGCGATCGCGGCCATCCGATTCGCCGACGGCAGTCTTGCCGGCGCCGGCACGTTTCCGATCGACGCGGCCGCCGCAACGAAATCCCGCCTGCGCCGGTCGCGGCTGCGCATCGCGGCGGGCGCGGTGCCGGTCCTGGCCGCGGCGCTGTTGCTGGCCTTCTATCTCCGCGGCGAACAGGTCCTCGATTCGCTCGACGATCGGATTGCCGCCGACAGCATAGCCTCCACGCATGTCGAGCAGCTTCGCCGCCGCATCGAACGCACCACGCAGCAGCTTCGCTTCCTCGGCGAGCAGAAGCGGTCGCCGCTCTTCGCCACCGTGCTTGCCGACGTGACGCACACGCTCCCCGACGGCAGCTGGCTGACCGAGTTCGACATGACGGGCGGCAAAATCCGCATCGAGGGTTACTCCCGCGCCGCATCGGATCTGATTGCCGTATTCGACCGCTCCGGCCGCTTCGCCAACGCCCAGTTCGCGGCGCCCGTCACCCAAGGCGCCGCGCCCGGCGTCGAACGCTTCGACTTGAGCTTCGATCTGGCGGGGCGCGGCAGATGAATCCCGCCTTCCTCACCGGCAAAACGGCAGCCCATGGCGCACTCGCGATCTTGGCCGTCGTCGCTGTTCTTGGCATCGGCGTGCCGATCTGGTCGGCCTTTCAGGCGCAACGCGAGGACATCGACGGCGATCTTCAACAGCTGGGCGAAATCCAGGCACAAATCGCCGCGCGTCCTCAGCTCGAGACGGAGCTTGCCGCCATCAATCGCCGCGGCGCGTCGGTTCCGGGCATCGTCGAAGGCGACAGCACGGCCCTGGCGCAGGCAAAGTTGCAGAGCGACCTCAAAGGCATCATCGAGGGCGCCAAGGGACAGGTCAGAAGCATGGAGGCCCTGCCGGGCGAGCAAAAAGGCGCCTTCGAGATGATCGCGATCGAATGCGATCTCGCGATCCCGCAAGGGCGTCTCAAGGATCTCGCCTACGCGGTCGCATCCCATGCGCCTTATCTGTTCGTCGATCAGGCGTCGATCTCCGCGCCGCCGTCCAACCCCGATGAGCCGCAGAACCGCGACATCTTGCTGGACGTGCGATGGACGGTTCATGGCTATCGCTGGACGGGACGGCGATGATCGAACCCCGGAAGCTGTTCATCGCATTGGTCGGCGCGGATGCCGTGCTGGCGGCCGCGCTCGTCTACGCGCTTGCCGTGCCGGTCAGCGAGCCCGATGTGCCGGCGGTCGCGCCGAAACCGAACTATGTGCAGTCGGCCGCACTCTTGCCGGTGGTTACTCCTCCTGCGGAGGACTTTACGGAGATTGCGCGGCGGCCGCTGTTCTCCGCGACCCGGGTCGGCATTCCCGCCAGCGCCGAGACCGAAGGCGCTCTGCCGCCGGATATCCAGCTCGTCGGCATCATTGCCGATACGCAAGACAAACTGGCGCTGGTCCGGATGGCGGGAGAACCGCTGGCGAAGGCGCTTCATCTCGGCGCGATGGTGTCCGGCTGGCGCGTGGCGGACATCCTCGCAGACCGTGTCGTGCTCGAGGGCGCGCAGGGCCGCGTCGAGTTCCGGCTCGATGCCAACAAGCCGCCCAAGCAGCCGGTTGCGCCCGTTGTCCCCAATTCCCAGTAGTATCGGCTGCCGCAATAGTGCAAAAAGCGTCCCATAACACCAAGAACGAGTGGGCTGGTTTCGTGGAATTCCCTTTCGGCATAGTAAGGCTCGCGCCCGCGGCCCTGCTCTGGCTTGTGCTCGCCGGCTGTTCGAGCGACGACGAGGTGACGGCGCCGGCGAAGCCCGCGGCGACGCAGCCGGCGGTTCCATCCGCCGCCTCACAGGCCGACGCCGATGCGGCATCGGGCGTCGCGACGCCGCCCGAGGCCAAGTTCGAAGTCTATCCCGGCAGCGGAGACTTCACGGCTGCGGCGCGCGCACACGCCGATCCCACCCATGTCGGTGAAGAGGGCGACATCACGCTCAACTTCGTCAACACCGACGTGAAGGACGTCGCAAAGGCCGTGCTGGGCGACTATCTCAAGCTCAACTACGAGATCGGCGCCAACGTCCAGGGCACGGTGACGATCCAGACGAGCCAGCCCCTGAAGCGGACGCAGGTGCTGCCGGCGCTGGAGCAGGCGCTGCGCCTGAACGGCATGGCGCTGGTGCAGTCGCACGGCATCTACAAGGTCGTGCCGATGACCGATGCGCCCAAACTCGCCAATATCAGCGGCGCCGGCCGCAAGTCCGACGTCGGCTACGGCGTCGACATCGTTCCCGTCCACTATGTCAGCGCCGCCGAGATGCAGAAGCTGCTCGAGCCGCTGGCGCCTGCCTCGGGCATCGTCCATGTCGATGCGGCGCGCAACGTCTTGCTGATCGAAGGCACCGCCGAAGAGCGCCAGACCCTGCGCGACGATATCGCGCTGTTCGACGCCGATTGGATGAGCGGCATGTCCTTCGCGCTCATCACCCCGAGCTATACCGACGCCGTCGAGCTGACCAAGGAACTGAACCAGGTGATGGGCGGGCTCAACGGTCCGGTGAGCCAGCTCGTCCAGCTCGTGCCGATCGAACGGCTCAATGCCGTGCTCGCGATCACGCATCAGGCGAAATACCTCGACCATCTGCGCGCCTGGGTGACGCGGCTCGACCGGCCGGGACAGGGAAGCGACAAGCGCATCTACGTTTATAATGTGCAGAACGGCCGCGCCTCGGATCTCGCCAACACGCTGGGCAAGCTCCTGTTCGGAACCAGCGGCGGCAGCAACATCACGCACCCGCCGATGGCCGGCGGCACCGCCGCGTCCGCGCCGAGCTTCGAGCCGGGACTGGCGAGCAGCTCGTCCACCGGTCTTTCCTCCTCGACCGCGCCCTCGTCGCCCAGCGGTTCGACGATCACCGCGCCGGTCGATGCCGTGTCGGTCAGCGGCAACGCGCCGGGCATCGGCAGCCTCAGCATCACCGCCGACGAGACCAACAACGCGCTCGCGATCCTGGCGACGCCGCAGCAATACGGCGTGATCGAACAGGCCTTGCGCAAGCTGGATGCCGCGCCGCTTCAAGTGCTGCTCGAGGCAGCCATCGCCGAGATCACGCTGACCAACGATACGAAATACGGCATGCAGTATTTCTATCAGCCGAACCAGGCCAATCAGATCGTGCTCTCCGACAGCGGCACGTCGACCATCATGCAGTCGTTCCCCGGCTTTTCCTACATGTTCTCGAACGGCAACGACATCAAGATCATTCTGGACGCCATCTCGACCATCACCCATGTCGAAGTCGTCTCCTCGCCCGAAGTCATGGTGCTCAACAACCAGACCGCCAACCTTCAGGTCGGCGACCGCGTGCCGATCATCACCGAACAGTCGCAATCCACCACCTCCGGCGACGCGCCGATCGTCAACAGCGTGGAATACCAGGACACCGGCGTGATCCTGAAAGTGACTCCGCGCGTGAACCGCGGCGGCATGGTGATGCTCGACATCTCGCAGGAGGTGAGCGAGGTCGCCTCCGCGACCACCACCGGCATCCAGTCGCCGACCTTTCAGGAGCGCAAGATCAACAGTTCCGTCGCGGTGCAGGACGGCGAGACGCTGGTGCTGGGCGGATTGATCAGCGACAGCCGCTCGCAGACCAAGAGCGGCGTGCCTTTCCTGCAAGACGTGCCGGTGCTGGGCAATCTGTTCCGCGACACCGGCAACAGCAAGGACCGCACCGAATTGATGGTGCTGATCACGCCGCATGTGGTGGACAATATCGACAAGGCGCGGAAGATCACCGATGAACTTCGCCGCAGATTGCCGACGGTGCAGGCCGTGCTCGATCGCGCCCGCTGACGCGCGCAGCGGCTGGGCGCTCGCTTCGGTGCTGTGGGCGCTGACGGCGATCGCGCTGCTCGCCGCCGCGGCGCAAAGCCTGACCGCGACATCCTACGACGCCGAGCGCCGCGCCTTCGATGCCGCGCGCGCCGATGCGATCCTCGACGCCGCGGTCGCGCGCGCCGCGCTGGGTATCTCCGACCAGCGCGCGGAGATGCGCTGGCGCGTCGACGGCACCGCGCGCGTCTTCTGGTTCGACGGCGTTGCGCTGCAGGTCGCGGTGCAGGACGAGACCGGCCGTATCGATCTCAATGCCGCAAGCGCTGGAAATATCCGACAGCTCTTCCTCGCCGAAGGCTTGGACCTCGATGCGGCGACGCGCCTGGCCGACCGCATCGCCGATTGGCGCCAGCCGCTCGGGCCCGGCACGCCGAGCGGCGGCAGCGATGCCGACTATAAGGCGGCCGGACTTTCCTATTCGCCGCGCCACGGTCCGTTCCAGACGGTGGACGAATTGCGGCTGGTGCTGGGCATGACGCCGGCGCTGTTCGCGAAAGTGCGCCCGGCGTTCACGATCTACAGCAAACTCGCCGGTATCGATCCTTCGGTCGCAACGCCGCAAGCGCTGCTCACGATCTATCCGAACGATCCGGGAAAGATCGCCCAGATCCTGCAGGACCGCACACAGGCAGCCGCGAACAGCCTCGCCAGCCCGATGGCGCCGGCACCCGGCCGGGCGTTCACGGTCACGGCCGCACTGGCTTTGCGCGGCCATGTCTTCCGGCGCAGCGCGGTGATCGAACTCACCGGCGACCCCGAGCGTCCCTATTTCGCGCTCACCTGGCAGTGAGGCGCGGACCGGCGCTCTGGGGATGATCCGTAGCGCGGAACCGTGCTTTGCCCAAAATCTGGATATCGTCGGAGCTTCCTCCACAAGGGATTGATTTCTGTTTTTACGTTTGCCGGAGTCCCCCTCCCCTCATTCTGCAAAACGTGAATTCAATTCGCCTCCGCTGCCGGTAACGCGTTGAAGATATTCTACAACCATTTCCTTTCCTGGCTCGAGAATTTGCACAGGATCCGGGATTTGCGAAGTCGCACCGAAAACACACACCTCGGCCACAGAGAGCCATCGGCGAGCGATGTGGTGATCCGAAAAATCCGTTTCAAGAGGTGACGCGAAATTATTTTATTTCACCTTGTTCCGCGCGCGCTTGGCGTGGCGCCCCTGCACATAGCCCCGCGAAAGCCTGCCCGTACGCTCCAGTGTGGATTGCGACAGCCCGCGCGCAACCCTCAGCGCCCGCATATTGCGCGCGAGGAGTTTCAGAACGGGGTGCATGGCTCAAGAACTGGCGCGGCGCGGCTTGCGTTCCAGCATCGAAGCAGGCTCGACGCCGATGCTTGTGCCACATCATACAGAATAACGATTCAAGATAACGCGGCTCTCGCCGCCCGCGCCCACACGGCACGTCACTCCAAATCCACCTCACTCATTTGGAAGGTTTCGACGAAGGGCCAAATCCCGACATTTTTCGGATAGCCCCGATATTTCCCGGTTCCCGGCGGGGTTTGACCCTTTGCGCCAACATACCGATGCGCTGGCGACCCCGGGAGGACTCGAACCACCGGCCTACGGTTTAGGAAACCGCCGCTCTATCCTGCTGAGCTACGGGGTCGCGCGCGGGAGCATTATGACGGCGCGGCTTGGGCTTTGGAACGGTTTTCCGCTCCGCCTCCGCGCGAATTTTCCGGGCTGCTTGTTGCCGGCTTGTTCAGAGCAATTTGGGCTGCGCCGGCGCGGCCTGTTCTGCCGCTTCCGCCGGCCGCGTGCGCGGGTTGGGCGTCTCCCGCGCCATGCGCCAGCCGGCGTCGTCGCGCGTGCGCAGCAGCGCCTTGACCGCGTCCAAAGGCGCGGCGGTTTCGCCGAGCCATAGCGGCCAGTCCGCGGCATCGAGCACCGCCGGCATGCGGTCGGTGATCGGCGCGATCAGCCCGCTCGCCGGCACCGTGCACATGACGCAGGCCAGCACCGGCGCATCCCTGCCCGCGATTTCGAACCTTCGCCACACGAAGGCGAGGCCGCGTGCCGTGCCGTCGCACGGATCGACGGTCCATTGCACGGTTTTCGATCCCACCTCTTCGCCTTCGTTGAACGTCCGCATCGCCACGATGCCGCGCTGGCCTTCCCGGAAGGCATCGGCGAAGGCGGCCGTGGTGTCGATGGTCTCGGCGCGGGCATGGATCGGCTGCGGCCGGCGCGGATCGCGCGGATGCGGAAAGCCCCATTGCATGGCAACGATCCTGCGCCCGCCGCCGTCCGGGCCGCGCAGGATCACGGGCAGCAGGCCCGCGACGCGGTAGGTCACGACCGCGTCGCCGCGCGCGGCTTCGAGCGGCTGCGAGAACCGCACCACCTTGCGCCAGGACGCCATCGCCGTGAACTTGCCGCACATCGCCTTTCGTCCCGCCAAGCCGGCGCGACTATAGCGCGGCAAGGGCGCGCGCGTCACACCGTGGTGATGCTGCGGTCGAGCGAGAGATAGCGCGTGCGGTAGGTGTTGATGTTGTTGCTGATCCAGCCCTTGACCTGCGGCGAAACCAGGTCGCGGTTGACGCCGAAGAACACCGGCGCGACCGCCACGTCGTCGAGCAGGATCTGCTCGGCCTGGGCCAGCAGCCGCGCGCGCTCGGCGGCATCGCGCATCTCGTCGGAGCGGTCCATCAGCGCTTCGTATGCCGCGTTGCGATAGCCGCCGTAATTCATGTCCGCGGTCGAAGCCTGGAACAGGTAGAGATAGTTCTTCGGATCGCGGTAGTCCGCGAGCCAGCCCGCCCATGCCACGTCGAACTGGTGCTTGCGCAGCACCGCGTAATGCACCTGCGTCTCGGAAGGCGCCAGGCGCACGTTGACGCCGACCTGTTGCCACATCTCCTGCAACGCCGCGGAGATCAGCTTGATCTCCGTCGTCATCGTCATGCTGTACTCGAAGGACAGCGGGTTGCCGGGGCCGAAGCCCGCTTCCGCCAGAAGCTGCCTCGCCTTTGCGCGCCGCGCCTCCATCGGCATGCCGTGGAAGCGCAGCTTGGCGCTCTTGTAGTTCGGCATCCCCGGCGGCACCAGCGCATAGGCCGGCTGCTCGCCCGCGCGCTCGACCTTGTTGCAGATGACCTCGCGGTCGATGGCGAGCGACAGCGCCGTGCGCACGCGCAAATCGTCGAACGGCTTGCGCATCATGTTGAACTGGACGTACTGCGTCAGGATCGAGGGCCACAGCCGAAGCTCGCGCGGCATGTTGGCGCGCAGCCAGTCGATCTTCTGCGGCGGCAGGCTGTCGGTCAGCACGTCGAAATCGCCGCCGCGCACGCGCTTGAGCGCGGCTTCCGAATCCTGCGTCGGGTAATAGAACACGTTCTCGATGCGCACGGCGTGGGCCGCATAGAAGCGCGGGTTCTTGACGAGCTGGATGTGGTCGTTCGGCACCCATTGCTTGAGCGTATAGGGCCCGTTGACGACGATGTTCTCGGGCTTGAGCCAGTCGCTGCCGTGCTTCTCCACGACGTGGCGCGGCACGGGAAAGGTCGTGAAATGCGTGAGCAGCTGCGCGAAATAGGGAACCTGGAAGTGGAACTGGATCTCCAGCGTGCGGCCGTCGATCGCGCGCACGCCCAGCGCCTCGGCGGGAAGCTTGCCCGTGCTCACCGCTTCCATGTTGCGGATGGGATAGAGGATCGAGACGTATTGCGCCGCGAATTTCGGATCGGCGATGCGGCGGAACGAATAGACGAAATCCTGCGCCGTCACCGGCATGCCGTCGGACCAGTGGTGGTCGCGGATGCGGAAGCGATAGGTGAGGCCGTCGCTGCTGACGCCGTAGCTCTCGCAGGCGCCGGGCACGGCGTTGCCGGCCGCGTCCTCCGTCATCAGGCCGATGAACATGTCGCCGATGATGTTGTATTCCCACTGCCCCTGGGCCTTGTGGGGATCGAGCGTGTCGGGCTCCGCGCCGTTGCCGCGATTGAGGGTCTTGTCGTCGGCGGTCGAGAGCGTCAGCCCCCGGGCCGAGCGGCCGCGAAAGGCGTAAGTGCCGATGCCGCCGAGCACCACCGCGCCGCCGGCCATGGCCGCGCGCCGCGTGAACTTGTTTCGATTGGAATCCACCATCCGCTGTGCTCCAATCACGACGCCGATAAGCCGGCACAAAGCTTGCGCAATCCTTAATGCCAAGGACTCGTTCTTCCGCATCCATTAGACAACGAAGGGGTGAATAGGTGATGAAAAACGGCGTGGCCGCGGTAACCTGTGCGCTGTTTCTGGCGCTGACAGCGGCGGGACAGGCAAGTCCGGCGCAAGACGTGCTCAAGGCGATGGGCCAATGCGCCGCGGTCGCGGACGAGCACGAGCGCCTTGCCTGCTACGACAGGCTCGCGCCGCAAGCGGCGCAGGTGCTGGCGCAGATGCCCCCTGCCCCGCATCCCGGTCCGCCCACCGCGGAAGAACAAAAGGACTGGTTCGGCTTCGATCTCGGCAACCTGTTCGGAAGTTCTCCCGCGCAGCAGACGACGCCGCAGCAATTCGGCAGCGAGGCCCTTCCGCCGAAGCCGCCGGCCCCCGGCGAGCCGCCGCCTCCGCCGCCGCTCGAAAGCATCAGCGCCAAGGTGACCGAGTTTGCCTATACGCCGTTCGGCCAGTTCATCGTCTTCCTGGACAACGGCCAGGTCTGGCGGCAGATCGAAGGCGACACCGACCACGCCAATTTCAACCGCAAGGGCAGCACGGTGACGATCTCGCGCGGCTGGCTCGGCAGCTACGGCCTGACGATCGAGGGTTCGGACAAGGTGTTCAAGGTCAAGCGCGTCAAATGACGGCATCGTGCTCGGCGACGAAGTGGCCGGGCGCGACTTCGATCAGCTTGGGCCGGTACTGTTCCGCGTCCGGATCGTCGATCGCCTTGGACTTGAGGAAGACGAGCGGCGCGCGGGTGTCGAGCGGCGACGGCAGTTCTCCGGTCAGCCGCACGCGCTTTTTGGCGCGTTCGAGCTTGGGGTCCGGGATCGGCACCGCCGACAGCAGCGCCTTGGTATAGGGATGCTGCGGGTCGCGATAGATCGCGTCGCGGCCGGCAAGCTCGACGATGCGGCCCAGAAAGAGCACCATCACGCGGTGCGCGATGCGGCGCACCACCGACAGATCGTGGCTGATGAAGATCAGCGACATGCCGAACTCGTCCTGCAGTTCGCGGATCAGGTCCACCATCTGCCTCTGGATCGAGGCATCGAGCGCGCTCACCGCCTCGTCGCAGATCACCAGCTTCGGTTCGACGATCATCGCCCGCGCGACGCCGACGCGCTGGTTCTGGCCGCCGGAAAACTCGTGCGGATAGCGATTGATCCAGTTCGGCTCCAGGCCGACCATGTCCATCATGCTGCGCACCCGCACCGTGACCTCGTCGCGCGTCAGATGCGGCTTGAGGGAACGTAGCGGCTCGGCGATCGACTCGCCCACCGTCATGCGCGGGTCCAGGCTCGCCAGCGGGTCCTGGAACACGATTTGGAAGTCGCGGCGCAGCTTGCGAAGCTCCTGCGCCGCCAAGCCTTCGAGATTGCGGCCGAGCCACAACACCGCGCCGTCGGTGTGGGGAATGAGCTCGATGAGAGCGCGGGCGAGACTCGACTTGCCGCATCCGGATTCGCCGACGATGCCCAGCGCCTCCCCTTCGCGCAGGCTGAAGCTCACGCCGTCGACGGCGCGCAATTCCCTGGTGTGCCAGCCCTCCGCGATGGGAAAATGGACGCGCAGATCGTCGACCTTCAGGATCGCCTGGGCATCAGGCGCCAAGGGCCTGACGGCGTCGCAATCCGGCTCGGCGCCGGGCTCCAGGCGCGGCATCGCGTCGAGCAGCATGCGCGTATAGCCGTGCTGCGGCCTGTAATAGATCTCTTCCACCGCGCCGCTCTCGACGATTTCTCCGCCGCGCATCACCGCGACGCGGTCCGCCATGCCGGCAATCACGCCCATGTCGTGGCTCACCAGCACGATGGAGGTTTTGAGCTCGTCCTTGAGATCGCGCATGATCTCGAGGATTTCCGCCTGCACGGTGACGTCGAGCGCCGTCGTCGGCTCGTCGGCGATCAAGAGATCGGGCCCGCACACCACGCCCATCGCGATCATGACGCGCTGGCGCATCCCGCCGGAAAGCTCATGCGGATACTGGCGCATGCGGCGGCGGCCCTCGGGAATGCGCACGAGGTCGAGGACTTCGATGGCACGCTTCTCCGCCTCGTCGCGCGGCAGGCGCAGATGCACGCACAAGGTCTCGACGAGCTGCGCGCCGACGGTCATGTGCGGCGTCAGCGAGGTGAGCGGATCCTGGAAGATCATGGTGATCTTCGAGCCGCGGAAGCGGTTCAAGGAACGCTGGCTCAACCCGAGGATTTCCTCGCCGCGATATTTCACGCTGCCGGCCGCGCGGCCGTTCCCCGAGAGCAGGCCGATCGCCGCGAGGAAGGCCTGGCTCTTGCCCGAACCCGATTCGCCCACGACACCGAGGCACTCGGCTTCCCCGACGTCGAGGCTGAGATTCTTTACCGCATGGACGTCGCCGTCCGGCGTCTCGAAATGAACGTTGAGGTCCGCGATTTCCAGGATCTTCCGGCTCATGGCCTCAGCGGTCCTTTGGGTCGAGGGCGTCGCGCAAGCCGTCGCCGATGAAGTTGAAGCAGAACAAGGTCGCGGTCATGAAGGCGCAGGGAAACACCAGCAGCCAGGGACAATTCTCCATTTGCGCCGTGCCGTCGGCGATCAGCACGCCCCACGACGTGAGCGGGTCCGCGATGCCGAGACCGAGGAACGAGAGAAAGCTTTCCGACAGAATGACTGCGGGGATCGTCAGCGTGACGTAGACGATGACGGGGCCGAGCACGTTGGGGATCACGTGCCTGCGAATGATGCCGAGCGAGCCCAGCCCGGCCGCGCGGGCGGCTTCGATGAACTCCTTCTGCTTGATCGAGAGCGTCTGGCCGCGGACGATGCGCGCCATGGTCAGCCATTCGACCGCGCCGATCGCAACGAAGAGAAGATAAAAGTTGCGGTGGAAGACCACCATAAGGATGATGACGAAGAAGATGAACGGCAGGGAATAGAGGACGTCCACCAGCCGCATCATCACCGCGTCGAACCGGCCGCCCAGATATCCGGCGGTCGCGCCATAGGCGACGCCGATCAGCAGACTGACCATCGTCGCCACCAGTCCGACCGCCAGCGAAACGCGCGCGCCGTAGAGAACGCGCACGAAGAGGTCGCGGCCCAAGCTGTCCGTGCCGAACCAGTGCGTGCCGCCGGCATTGCACACGCCCGGATCGTTCCACCAATTGGGCGCGCAGGAGGTGACGGCGTAGTCCTGATAGTCGTACGCGTATTGCGAAAGCCACGGCGCCAGCACGGCCATCACCGCAATGACGCAGAGGATGATCATGCTGAGCACCGCGGCACGGTTCTTGAGCAGGCGCCGCCAGGCATCGACCCAAAGGCTGCGCCCCTGAACGTTCTGCGCCCGCAGCATCAGGTTGGCGGAATTGGCGCCGATGTCGGTCATGATCATGTGCGGTAGCTCACGCGCGGATCGAGAACCGCATAGAGAAGGTCGGCCAGGAGATTGAGGAAGATGATGAAGGCGGCGTAGGTGATGACCACGCCCATGACCAGCGTGTAGTCGCGGTCGAGCGCCGCCAGCACGAAGTACCGGCCGATGCCGGGAAGCTGGAAGATCTGCTCCACGATCAGCGAGCCGGTGACGATTTGGGCGATGGCGGGCCCCAGGTAACTGACCAGCGGCAGGAGCGCCGCCCGCAAGGCATGGCGCGTCACGATCCGGTGGCTGGGAAGTCCCTTCGCCCTCGCAGTGCGCACATAGTTGGAATGCAGGACCTCGACCATGCTTCCGCGAACCAAGCGCGCGATGATCGCGATCTGCGGCAGCGCCAGCACCGTCACCGGCAAAATCATGTTGCGGAAGGCGCCGCCATTCCAACCTGCCACCGGCAGCGAGATATCGGCGCCGAAAATCCTCAAGCCGTAGACCCCGAACAGGAGCGTGAGCAGCGGCGCGGTGACGAAGTTGGGAATGGTGATGCCGAACATCGCCACGCTCATGATGCCGTGGTCGGCCGCGTCATTTTGGTGGAGCGCGGCCGTCACGCCCAGCGCGACACCGAACACCAGCGCGAGGATCATCGCGGACAGGCCGAGCGTGGCACTGACCGGCAGGCCGTCCGCGATGAGCTGTCCGACGGTGAAATCCTTGCTCTTGTAGGACGGCCCCAGATCGCCGTGCGCAAGGCGGCCGAGATAGATGAAATATTGCTGATAGACCGGCTTATCGAGATCGTAGGCGGCCGCGACGTTGCGCTCGATCTCCGCGGGCAGATGGCGCTGCGTGTCGAACGGGCCGCCCGGCGCGAGCCGCATCATGAAGAACGCGAGCGTGATGATGACGAGCAGCGTGGGAATGGCGCCCAGCCCGCGGCGTAGCGCATATGAGATCATGATCGCTCTCTCACCCGCCGCAGTGGGCCTGCGGTCTCCGCTCCAAAGAGGCGGGGATGAAACGGCACAATCTGGAAAGAAGGCGTAAACGCGCCGCCGAAGCGCTTAACGATTTCTCAGCGATTGCCAGTGCCGCCAGAGCGGCGCGATCTCGGCCATATGGAGCGACCACCAGCGGTCGTCGACGGCGAACGCGGTGGCGAAGTGTTCGCGCGCGGTCGGGAGATAAGGCCGCATTTCCGTGCCGAGCGCGGGATTGCGCCCGACCGAAGCGAGCGCGGAGCGCCGCGCAGGGCCATAGGGCACCCAGTCCGCCACCTGCGCGAGGCTTGGCGCGGCTGTGGCGTACCGCACGAAGTCGAACGCCATGGCCCGCTTGGGATCGCCTTTGGGGATGCCGAAAACATCCAGTTCGTAGAGTTGTTTGTCCCAGATCACGCCGGGCGGGGTTCCGCGCGTCGCCGCGTCATAGATGTCCCCGTTCAGCACGGTCGCGAAGGCTGCGCGGCCGTCCTGGATCATCGCCAGCGCGTCGGCGGAGCTCGTCCACCAGCGGATCTCGCCCAGAGTCCCCAGTTTGGCCAGCGCCCGGTTCACCCCATCCGGCGACGACAGCACCTTATATATCCGGTCCGGCGCGACACGATCGGCCAGGAGCGCCAGCTCCAGATTGAGTTTTGGGCTGTTGCTTCGAAGCGCGCGCGGGCCCGGAAACCGGACAAGATCGAAAAAATCCTCCGCCGAGACAGGATGTGCGCTGCCGAACCGGCCCGGCGCATAGGCGATCACCTGGCTGTAGACCACGCTGCCGACCCAGCAGGGGCCCACGGCGTTGGGCACGAAGTCGAGTTCGGGGGATTCGCCATGCGGCCCCGCCGGAAGCGCGCGCACATCCACGCGTTCGAGCAGCCCCTTGCGGCAGGCCTCGACCGCGTCGGGCAGTTCGAGATCGATCACGTCCCAGCCATAGGACTTGCTTTCGACACGGCGGCGCAGCTGATCGAGCCCGCCGTCGTACTGGGCCAGATGCATGTCGACGCCCGAGCGCAGCATGTAGGGCACGAACAGCGCCGTGGTCTGCGCGCGGCCGTATGTCCCGGCCCAACTCACGGCCGTCAGCACGGGAGCCTTGCGCGACAGCAGCGCGTAGCCGAACGCCACGATCACGGCGAGCCCGAGGGCGAAAAGTCCGAGGGAGTGGCGCAGCTTCATGAACGGCTCAGTGGATGCCCAGCATGTTCTTTAGCGCATCGCCCAGGCTTTTGTGCTTCTTCTTTTTCGGACCCTGCCCCGCCGGACCGAACACGCCTTTGAACGGCGCGCGGCCGGCGGCCAGGTTGCGCGCGACCGCGTCGGCCAACGAGCCGACATCCGCCTTGGTGCGGACATGCGACCATGGCCCCTGCACGCGGAACGGCACGCCAAGCGTGAGCGGCTTGCCGGCGACCGCCGCCGTCGCCCGCGGCACGAGTCGGAAATCGATGCGGCGATTGCCAAGATCGACCGTGCCGGCGCCGCTCATCTGGATCAGCGGTCCGCGCAGATCGAAGTCGTGGGTCTCGAGCACGCCGTCCGCCATGGATATGTCTGCACGGATCGTTTCATAGTCGGTGAGATTGCCGGGGCCGACCGTATCGTTGAGCAGGCTTTGAATGGTGCGCGCCGCGGCGCCCAGATCGATGCCTTCGATGCGGCCCTTGCGCAAGGCGAGCGTGGCTGTGCCATTCAAGCTATGCATGAGCGCATCGGCGCTGGCGCCTCGTGCGGCGGCCTTGATCGAAACCGTTCCGGTCCCCGCAATGTTCCCGACGCCGATGGCTGCGGACAGAAACGGCGCCAGGTCGGTGTCGTCGAAATTGGCGTCCACGGACCAGAGCGGAACGCTTGCGCCGGCGTCGACGGCGAATGTGCCGCTCGCGCTGCCGCCATAGAGCCTGACGCCGTTGAAGTTTGCCAGCAGCCGCCCGCTTTCCTGCGTGGCCTCAAGACGTGCAGATTGCAGGTCGAGTTTACCCAGACGAAGTTTGCGCAATCGAAGGGTCAGGTGTGCGTCGGCTTGTCGGAGGAAATTCAGCGAGATCGGCGCCGCGCTCCAGCCGCGCGCGCCGCGCGGCGAATGTGCGCTGCCATGTCCGCTCTGGAAGAGGACGAGATTGTCGGCTTCCAGCTCGCCCGCAAGGCCAATTCTTTCGCCGCGCAGATCCGCAGTGAGATCTCCATCGATGCGGGCGCCGCCGGCATTCATGTGCATGCCGCCGAACCGGTACACGCGATCGCCGCCCTGAAGCGTGCCGTCGAGCGACAGAGGCTCTACGTCCAGCCGCTGCAGGGCGCGCACTTCCAGCCAGCCTCCGGCCGCTTTCAGCGACGCGACCGACAGATGCAAGGCGCCGCCCGCCGCGCCGTTCAAGCCGATCATGCCGGCGAAGCTCACCTGCACCAGATCGGATTTCACATTGGCATCGAGCCGAAACGGCTGTGCGTTCGACAGCGCCGGGGCCGGTGCCGCCGACAGGCGCACGGTCACGGTGTGCCCGCGAAAATCGAATTGGCCATCGGCCAGCGCTTTCGCGGCCTGCACGGATAATACGGCCTCGATGTGCTCCAAGCGCAGCGCGCGATGTGCGCGCGCGTCGCTGAACCGCAGCGTGCCGTTCTCGATGCGCAGTTCGAGCCCGGGTCGGAAATGCGTGTGCGTCTTGTCTCGAGGATGCGAAAGCTTGCGCGCGAAAAGCTGCGCCCAGCCGGCGCGGCCCTGCGCGTCCACTTCCAGCGCGACTGTGGGACGCTCCAGCACGGCCTGCGTCACCTCGATGCGCCCGAACAGCAAGGGCAGCAGCTTCACGCGCAGCCGCAATTCCTGCGCGGACACCAGATCGCGCGATGGAAAGCCGCCCGCGTTCGCGAGCGCCACCGCTTCGGCACGAAGCTCGGCCACCGGCAGAAGCGACAATCGCAGCGGCCCGGAAATCGTGAACCGCCGTCCGGCTGCCTGCCTAACGGCACGCTCGATGTCCGTCTTGTCGAGCGCGACCGGCTGGGCCGCCACGGCGACGACAAAAGCGGCCACAAGAGCGCCGCCCGCAATTAAAGCCTGCCGGAATTTGGACGTCATGGCTGCCATGATACCGGCCGCCGGCGCCGCATGGCTGGAATTTCTTGCTTTCCCGCCCCCGCGCCCCTAATTTCCGCGCCTCGAAACGGGCAGTCGTAGCTCAGTTGGTTAGAGCGCCGGATTGTGGATCCGGAGGTCGGTGGTTCGACCCCACCCGACTGTACCAGTCGAAATCCGGCGAACTTCAGGCCTCAACTCGTGACGCCGAAAACGCCGCGAAGCGGGCGCATGTCCAGTCTCCGCGCGGACAACGGGAGACCCGAAACAGGGAAATTTCACGCCCATTGCCCCACAGTCTCCAACCGCCGAAAACCGACCTCCACTTCGGGCCCGAAGTGAGGGTCGGGAGTTTTCCGGACGGCGCGCTCGGGCGGGCTTTCGGTCTCCGCCACCAAAATAACAGGGAAAAAAACAGGGAAGAATTCGACCGTGCCGCGGCAGGGAAAATGCCGGCTGCACTTCCCCGTATTTTTCACGCGCGCGATTGACCAAATTTACGGCCGATGAACCAAGCGTTATGGGCGCGCAGCCGCCGCTCGGATCGCAGCATCCTGCTCCCGCCACGAGAGGGGAATAGGGCTCACGCGGAACTTCGAGCAGCCTCGCCAGACCGATGCAACGCGGCCAGCTTTTTTTGCCGCGGCTCTTGGTTGGTTTGACAAGAACTAGCGTTCAAAGGTTCCGACGAGCTGCGTCTGTGCGAGGATATGCGGCCGCGCTGCTCGCCAGATTTGTTCGACGGTCGCATCCTTCGGCAGGGACGCCGGAGAATCGGAGTCGAGAGCAGCGAGCCTGAAGTGGTAGTGGTGCGGGCCGTCTCCTTTCGGCGGCTGCGGACCGTCGTAGCGGCAGTGGCCGAAGTCGTTGACGCCTGTCTTTCCCTGTTGAGCGCCTTCATCGAGCCGCTGTGCACTGCCCGCGATGTCGCAGAGCCCCCAATGACGGAACGTGCCCGACGGTGCGTCCGGATCCTCGACGACGAGCACAAAGCTCTTGGTTCCGGCGGGTGCATCGTGCCAGGCAAGCGGCGGCGAGACGTTGGCGCCGCCAAGCGAGTATCTGGCCGGTATCGGCGCGCCTTGCTTGAAAGCGGTGCTGGTCAGACGGAACGACACTCTCGGCTTCCTCTCCGTGGTTTGCCGGAAAAACGGCTCATTCGATCCAGCGAGCATTGGGCGGGCGCCGCGGAACGGCCGCGGCCGTCTCCTTCGGAAAGCCAACAATGATCGGGGCAACGGGGAGCAGCGCATCGTCCAGTCCCAACGCAGAATGACCCTCAGCAGTGCCGAGCCAGGACTGCGCAAATCCGATCCAGCACGTACCCAGACCCTCGGCCAGCGCCGCCAACATCAGATTTTCGGCGGCAAGCGCGCAATCCTCGACCGCCCACTGCGAATGTCTCGGGGCCGAGATCACGATCAAGGCCGGCGCGCCATAGAAGATGTCGAATTTCGGATCGCTCAGCATTTCCCGGACGTGATCGATGTGCGATTCCGTGGCACTTTCGACAAGGAGGCTCGCCTTGGCGTTTCGCGAGATCTCCGAAAGCAGCGCCTTGTTCGTGACGATCGTGAACGTCCAGGGCTGCTCGTTCATGGCGCTGGGCGCGAGTGTGGCGGCTCGAACGATGCGATCGATCGCATCGCGCCCGACCGGCTTGGCCTGGAAGGCCCGCACCGATCGCCGCCCCTGGATTGCCTGCATGAGTTCCATGACCGGTTTCCTCCCCGATGGGGCATTCGATTCTTCGGGCGGCGGGCGCGGAGCTTCAACGCGATCCTTCGCCGGCAAGCATCGTCTGGACAAACGTCCAAGGGTTCCTTGATTTCCGTCAGAATTCCTGGCGGTGCATCCAGAATATGATTGCAAATGGAAGAGCGCCTGAACGCGGGATGGAAGCACTTCCCGCATGCCGCAGATATCGGCGTGTGCGGATACGGACCGAGCGCCGGCGCCGCATTCGAGCAAGCGGCATTGGCGCTTACCGCTGCCGTGACTTCAGCCGGCGTACAGCCGCTCGTCCGCGTGGACGTGGCATGCCAGGGACGCGACCTCGAATTGCTGTTCGCCGCGTGGCTCAATGCCGTGATCTATGAAATGTCGGTGCGGAAGATGGTGTTCGGCCGGTTCGACGTCCAACTCACTGACGGCGGTTTGACCGCCAGGATTTGGGGCGAGCCTGTGGACCGGCGGCGCCATGAGCCGGCTTGCGAGCCGAAAGGCGCAACCTACACCGCGTTGAAAGTTGCGCGGGACGCGCAAGGCCGCTGGCAGGCCTGCTGCGTTATCGACGTGTGAGGCGCGGCGATGGAACCGTCACAATTTACGAAGGCCGACGATTGCACCTGGCGCATCGAGCCAACGGGGGCGATGCGCGTTCCAGGCATCATCTACGCCGACGAAACCCTTTTGCGGGACATGGATGACAAGGTCTTCACCCAGACCGTGAACGTCGCCACCCTGCCCGGCATCGTCGGCGCGGTATACGCGATGCCCGATGCGCATTGGGGATATGGCTTTCCCATCGGCGGTGTCGCCGCCTTCGATCCCGAGCAAGGCGGCGTGATTTCGGCCGGCGGCGTCGGTTTCGATATTTCCTGCGGCGTTCGCACCATGCTGACCGGCATTCGCCGCGATGCGCTCCTGCGCGTTCAAAGAGAGCTGGCGGATTCGCTGTTCCACCAAATCCCGGCGGGACTGGGCAGCGAAGGCGCCATCACGCTCGAGCCCTATGACATGGAGCGCATGCTGCTGGGCGGGGCGGCCTGGGCCGTCGAACAGGGATGGGGCGGCAAAGAAGACCTTTCGCACATCGAAGAGAACGGGTGCGTCGAAGGCGCCGACCCGAAGGCGGTCTCCGACCGTGCGAAAAAGCGCCAGCGCCATGAGATGGGCACGCTCGGCTCCGGCAACCACTATCTGGAAGTGCAGGCGGTCGCGGAAATCTTCGATGCCGACGCGGCCAGCGCCTTCGGCCTCGCATTGGACGAAGTCGTCGTCACGATCCATTGCGGCTCGCGGGGATTGGGGCATCAGATCGGCAGCGATTTTCTGGCGGAGATGCTTCCAGCAGCGAAGGGGGCAGGCATCGAATTGCCGGATCGAGAACTGGCCTGCGCGCCGATCCGCTCCGAAATCGGGAGACGCTATCTCGGCGCCATGCGCGCGGCGACCAATTGCGCGCTCGCCAACCGGCAGATCCTGGGCCACCTCGCGCGCCGTGTGATCGCTCACTTTTTTCCGGGCACCGGGATGCCGCTTCTGTTCGACGTCTCCCACAACACCTGCAAGGTCGAGACGCACAAGGTGCAAGGCGGTGAGCGCGAATTGTTCGTCCATCGCAAAGGCGCGACGCGCGCCTTCGGTCCGCACCATCCGAGCCTGCCGGAAGCGTTTCGTGCGGTGGGCCAGCCGGTGCTGATCGGCGGCAGCATGGGCACTGGGTCCTACGTCCTTGCCGGCATGGGCACCAGCGAGAAGAAGTCGTTCTCCTCGGCTTGCCACGGCGCTGGGCGGGCGATGTCGCGGCATGCCGCCTCGAAGCAATGGGGCGGACGCGCGGTGAGCGACGAGCTCTACAAGAGCGGAATCGTCGTCCGCAGCGCTTCGTGGCGCGGCATCGCCGAGGAGGCACCCGGGGCCTACAAGGATGTCGCGGCGGTGGTCGCGACCACGGAGGCTGCCGGCCTTGCCCGCCGCGTCGCGCGGCTGGCGCCGGTCATTTGCGTCAAGGGTTGAGCGGCGGGGCTGATCCAGATCAATGATAGCCGGCCGGCTTTTGCCGATCCTTTGGCAAGGTCAGAGGGCGCCAAAGGGTGATGTCGCCGGTCATTCACAAGCCGCACGTGGCGGGAGCTCCCGCCCCGAACCTGCAAGACTATGCGCAAGCCTGCCGCGACTTTTCGTGGTCGGCGGCGCGGGCAGAGCTCGACGGGATGGAAGGCGGCGGATTGAACATCGCCTATGAGGCGCTCGACCGTCATGTCCTGCATGGCCATGGCGATCGGATTGCGCTCCGTTGGCTCGGCAAGGACGGCGCGCGAGAGGAATTCAGCTATCGCGCCTTGATGCAATCCACGAATCGCTTCGCGAATGTCCTGCGTGGGGCGAGGGTCGAAAGAGGCCAGACCATCTTTTCGTTGCTTGGCCGCGTGCCGCCGCTCTATATCGCAGCGCTGGGCACGCTCAAGGCCGGTTGCGTGTTTTCGCCGTTGTTCTCCGTTTTCGGTCCCGAACCCGTGCGCACGCGCATCGAGCGCGGCGAGGGACGCGTGCTGATCACGACAAAGGCTCTTTACGAGAAGAAAATCGCACCCTGGCGTTCGCAGGTGCCCGGTCTGCGGCACGTGTTCCTGACCGATGCCGATGGAGATGCGCTGCCTGTCGGCACACGAAGTCTCGGTGCCGCGATGAAATCGGCATCGGATGCGTTCGACGTGATGGCGGCGAAGCCCGGCGACGTAGCGCTGCTGCACTTCACGAGCGGCACGACCGGACGTCCCAAAGGCGCATTGCATGTGCATGAGGCTGTGGTCGCGCATCACATCACCGGAAAGCTCGCTCTCGATTTCCATCCCGAGGACATTTTCTGGTGCACCGCCGATCCCGGCTGGGTCACCGGCACCTCCTACGGAATCATCTCCCCGCTGACGAACGGCATCACGCTCATGGTCGACGAGGCGGAGTTCGACGCCGAACGCTGGTACCGCATCCTGCGCGAGGAGAAGGTGACGGTGTGGTACACCGCCCCGACCGCCATCCGCATGCTGATGCGCGCCGGCAAGGGCATCGTGCCGCCGGGCACATTCGATGATGTGCGCTTTCTCTCCAGTGTCGGAGAGCCGCTCAATCCGGAAGCCGTGGTCTGGAGCCAGGAAACCTTCGGCAAGCCATTTCACGACAATTGGTGGCAGACCGAAACCGGCGGCATCATGATCGCGAACTTCGCGAGCCAGGATATCAAGCCCGGCTCTATGGGACGGCCGTTGCCCGGCGTCGAGGCGGCCATCGTGCAGCGCAAGGAAGACGGCCTCATTTTCGTCGAAAAGCCGATGGCAAGCGGCGAACTGGCGCTCAAGCGCGGCTGGCCGTCGATGTTCCGCGGCTATCTTCACGAGGACGAGCGCTATCGCCAGAACTTCGTCGGCGATTGGTATCTCACGGGCGACCTCGCGATGCGCGACGAAGAGGGGTACTACTGGTTCGTCGGACGTGCCGACGACGTCATCAAATCGGCGGGCCACCTGATCGGCCCGTTCGAGGTCGAGAGCGTTCTCCTCGAGCATCCCGCTGTGGCAGAAGCCGCTGTGATCGGTCTGCCGGATCCGGTAGCCGGCGAAACGGTCAAGGCCTTTGTCGCCTTGAATCCCGGTTATGAACCCAGCGACGAATTGCGCAAGAGCGTTCATGCTCACGCGCGCAAGCGCCTGGGGCCGGCCATCGCGCCCAAAGAGGTCGTCTTCCGCGCCAATCTTCCCAAGACGCGAAGCGGCAAGATCATGCGCCGGCTGTTGAAAGCGCGCGAACTGGGCCTGCCCGAGGGCGACATCTCCACACTGGAGAGCGATGAGAAATGACGACCACGGCCAAATTGCATCTCAACCGCGAGAGCCTGCTTCTTCTGCTGCAGCAGATGGTCCGCGTGCGCCGCTTCGAGGAGAAATGCGACGAGCTTTATCAGAGCGAGAAGATTCGCGGCTTCCTGCATCTGGCCATCGGCGAGGAGGCGGTATGCGCAGGCGTGATGGCAGCGCTTGCGCGGGAAGACGCCGTCGTCGCGACCTATCGCGAGCATGGCCATGCACTGCTGCGCGGCGTGCCGGCGACGGAGATCATGGCGGAGATGTACGGAAAGTTCGAAGGCTGTTCGCATGGCCGCGGGGGTTCGATGCATCTCTTCAGCGCTGTCCACCGCTTCTATGGCGGTTACGCGATCGTCGGCGGCGGCCTGCCGGTCGCAGCCGGGATCGCGCTCGCGGACAAGATGCGCGGCGAGAACAAGGTGACATGCTGCTTCTTCGGCGATGGCGCCGTCGCGGAAGGCGAATTCCACGAAACGATGAATCTGGCTGAGCTGTGGAAGCTGCCGCTGCTGTTCGTCTGCGAGAACAATCTCTATGCCATGGGCACGCGCCTGGATTTGTCGGAATCCGAACCCGACATCCATCTCAAGGCACAATCCTACCGCATCCCGTCGGAAGTCGTGGACGGCATGGACGTGGTGGCGGTGAACGCCGCGGCGATGCGTGCGGTGCAGCGCATTCGCGACGGCAGTGGCCCGCAGTTTCTGGAATGCCGCACCTATCGTTTTCGCGCGCACTCGATGTTCGATCCGCAATTCTATCGCAGCAAGGCGGAGATCGAGGAATGGAAGAAGCGCGATCCCATCCTCAGGCTGACCGATTGGATGACCGCGGCCGGCTTGCTGCATGCGGACGATCTCCCGCGGATCGAGCAAGTCGCTCAAGAGGAAGTGCGTACCGCAGTGGATTTCGCCGAGGCCGCAGCGTGGGAGCCTGTCGAGCGGCTCACGGTCGACGTCCATGCGAGGCCCAAGGCATGAGCGCGCCGATACAGATGACCTATCGCGAGGCCTGCCGCGCCGGCATTGCCGATGCGCTGCGCCGCGATCCGCGTGTGTTCCTCATGGGCGAGGATGTCGGGCGCTATGGCGGCTGCTATGGCGTCAGTAAGGGGCTGCTCGAGGAGTTCGGGCCCAAGCGCATCCGCGACGCGCCGCTCTCCGAATCCGGTTTCACCGGCATGGGCATCGGCGCGGCGATGAACGGCATGAAACCGATCGTCGAGATCATGACCGTCAATTTCTCGATGCTGGCCTTCGATCAGATCGTCAACAACGCCGCCACCATCCGCCATATGTCGGGCGGACAGTTCGGCGTGCCGCTGGTGATCCGCATGGCGACGGGCGCCGGCCGTCAGCTCGCAGCTCAGCATTCGCACAGCCTGGAAAACCTCTATGCCCATGTGCCGGGGCTCAAGGTTCTGACACCCGCGACGCTCGACGATGCGCGCGGCATGTTGTGGACCGCGCTCGAAGACCCCGACCCCGTGCTGATCTTCGAGCATGTGATGCTCTACAATGTGAGCGGCGAATTGGCCGGCGATGCCGGCGCCGTCGGGATCGACAAGGCAGCCATCCGCCGGCCCGGCAAGGATATCAGCCTCATCACCTATGGCGGCTCATTGTCGAAGACGATGGCCGCCGCCGAGCAATTGGCGGAGCAAGGGACCAGCGCCGAAGTGGTCGATCTGCGCACTCTGCGCCCGCTGGACGACGCGACGATCTTTGAATCTGTCCGCAAAACGCGACGCGCGGTGATTGTCGACGAAGGTTGGCGCTCCGGTAGTATCTCAGCCGAAATCAGCGCCCGGCTGATGGAAAACGTGCTCTGGAGCCTGGACGCGCCGGTCGGCCGGGTCTGTTCGGCAGAGGTGCCGATCCCCTATGCTCGCCATCTGGAAGAGGCGGCCTTGCCGCAGCCGCAAAGCATCGTCGCCGCGGCGAAGCGCATCTTGGGCTGAAGCATGTACGAATTTCGCATGCCGTCGCTGGGCGCGGATATGGAAGCCGGCACGCTCGTCGAATGGCTCAAGCACCCGGGCGACAAGGTGGCGCGCGGCGACATCGTTGCCGTGGTCGAAACCGACAAGGGCGCCATCGAGATCGAAATCTTCGTCAACGGAACGATGGGCAAACAGGTCGTGACCCTCGGTTCCAAGGTGCCGGTGGGGACCACGCTTGCAATGATCGAAGGCGTTGCAGAGGAGAAGCCGCTTCCCAGGGCCGCGCCCCGCGCACCGGTGACTGCGGCGGCCAAGGCTCCGCCAGTGGCGGGCCCGGCGGCGGCGGCACTTGCAGAAGGCGTCCACGCGTCGCCCGCGGCGCGCAAACTCGCGCAGCAGCGCGGAATCGATTTGGCCAAGATCAAAGGAACCGGCCCCGATGGCAGCATCGTTCTGCACGATGTCGAGCAGGCGGCCGGTCCGCCTGCGCATCGCGGACTCGATCTCGATCGCATGCGGCAGGCAATCGCAGCCGCGATGGCGCGGTCGAAGCGCGAGATCCCCCACTATTACCTCGCCACAAACATCGACATGACGAAGCCGCTGGCCTGGCTGCAAACCGTCAATGCCAGCCGCACGCCGGGCGAGCGGCTGCTGCCTGCGGTGTTGACCTTGAAAGCCGTTGCGCTCGCGGCACGCAAATATCCGAATTTCAACGGCTTCTACGACTCCGCCCGCGGCTTCGCCCCTGCGCCTGGCATCCATCTCGGTGTGGCGATCGCCATTCGCGGCGGCGGGCTTGCCGCACCGGCGATCCACGATTGCGATCGCCTTGGTCTCGATGAGCTGATGGTCAAGTTGCGCGATCTCGCCGCGCGGGCCCGCGAAGGCCGGCTGCGGAGCTCCGAGATGTCGGATGCGACACTCACCGTGTCGAGCCTCGGCGAGCGCGGTGTCGAGACGCTTTACGGTGTGATCTATCCCCCGCAAGTCGCGATCGTCGGCTTCGGCAGGATCGCGCCCGAAGCGACGGTCGTCGATGGCCAAGTCGTCGTTCGCAACGTAGTCAACGCAACGCTCGCGGGCGATCACCGCGTAACCGACGGTCATCAGGGAAGCCGGTTGCTCCAGGAAATCGGCGCCAAGCTGCAGGAGCCGGAAAAGCTATGACCGAAGCGGACATCCGCAAGCTGGTGATCGCGGAACTCGGCAACGTCGCACCGGAGACTGACGCCGCGACGATCGACCCCGATACCGATCTGCGCGAGGCGCTCGACATCGATTCGCTGGATTTCCTCAACTTCCTCGAGGCGCTGCGCAAGAAGACCGGCGTCAGCGTTCCCGAGCCCGACTACGAAAAGCTCCTGACGGTCAATCGCGCGGTGGCGTACCTCGTTCTGAAGTCGGCACGCTAAGCCCGCGTCCTCGACGTTCGCGCGAGGTGGAGAGTAACGGGCGGGTTCCTCGGGCTATTGAAAATATTTCTGCAAGCGGTGAAGCATTCGCGCCGCTGAATTGCTTCACGTCCCTCACGTCACTTGTCGGCCAAATACTCCGACACAGCGTTGATTTCATCGTCGCTCATGTGCAGCGTGTTGCGGTCCATTTTGTCGTGATACCTGGTCCGCATATTGAAGGACTCAAGTTGAAATGCCAGATAAGTTTTATGTTGGCCGGCCAGCCTAGGGACCTCGCCTCGACCCTCGCCTTGCGGACCATGACATGCAGCACAGGCCGGAATGCGCGCACCATCGCCTTCCATGTAGATCTTTCGTCCTTCTGCTACGTGCTGCCCGCCATTGCCAGATGGAGTTGGAATTTGACTTGAGAAATACTTTGCAATTCCGCCAACGTCTTCCGGACGAACATGCTCCGAAATGTCCCACATCGCGTGCGTGGCACCCGGCGTCTGCGAGTTCGGATTGAGAAACGCATTGAGCCGGGCTGTGATGTAGTCGGCGCGCTGGCCGTTTAGCTTGGGCACCGTCGAGGAAGAGCTGTTGCCGCCCGGCCCATGACAGCTTTCGCAGGCGGCGACGATCTTGGGAACGGAGGCGGCACGTTCGCCTCCGGCGCTGGCGGGCAGAGAAACCGCGGTCGCCAGTATCGCGTTCGCAAATAGAGCAATTGAGGACTTCTGCATGATGCGGCTCCCAACCCATTGTGCAAGACAAGGTCTGGCGAAGATGAAACGTGGCATGATCTGCTTCGCCAGGGAATGTTAGTGAAGCGGTGCGGCGGCTAGCAAGGGAGCCATGAAATTCTGATTTCGATCAAAGCCATAGGCAAGGGCTTGCGCCATCTTGCTGCCAATGAAGACCATGGACGACTTCTTTCAAGGTGCGGCCCCGAGGCGGGCCGGCGACGGTTTGGTCCGCGCATTCGCCAACATGCGTGCACATCGAGGATTTCTTGCCTCCGTCGCCATGGGCATCGCGGTCCTGGCGGCCATCGCCCTCTATGGATGGTTGGAGCCGACGGTCCCTGCCGGGCTGCTAGTCCTTTCGGGAGACATCGAAGCGCACGAAAGCGTACTCAGCTTCAAGACGGTGCAGTCCCGAATTACGCTGCTGCCGTTCGACGAAGGAGCGACGGTCAGGGCGGGTACTTTGCTCGCACGGGTGGATGACGCAGACTACCGCCAGCAGGTCGTGATCGCCCAAGCCGCTCTCGAAGTGCAGAAGCGTCAGCTAGCAGCTTCCGCGCAGCAGGTGAATGCGGCAGAGCAAACGGTGCTGAATGACGGCGCCGACCTGGCCGAAAAGAAACTCGATGCCTCCCGGCTGCAGGCGCTGTGGAGCGAGCGGGCCACTTCGCAACAGGCGCGAGATCTGTCGTCAACGGCAGCGAAACAGTCGGCGGCCGGGCTCGCGCGCGATCGGGCGCTGGAACGCGTCGCCGAGCGCAACGCCGCGCTGGCCGCCGCAAACGTGCAAAGTGCGGAGGCATTACTTGGAGCGGCCCAGATTACGCTCGGCTACACCGAGCTGCGGGCGCCTTTCAATGGCGTCGTCCTCGTCCGTCAGGCCGAACTCGGCGAAAGCGTCGTTCCGGGGACTCCGGTCGTGACCATGGCCGATCTCGATCACGTCTGGCTCCGCGCCTATGTGAACGAGCCAGACATCGGCAAGATCCGCTATGGCCAAGGCGTGACGGTGACCACGGACAGCTATCCGGGAAAGGTATATCGCGGCCGCATCTCCTTCATTTCATCGCAGGCCGAGTTCACGCCCAAAAGCGTGGAGACGCATGCCGAGCGCATCACGCTTGTTTATCGCGTGCGCATCGATCTGGAAAATCCGACCCATGAACTGGTTCCGGGAATGCCGGCGGATGCCCGCATCCATCTGGTGTCTCAGGGCCGATCATGAACCCCGTTGTCGATGCTCGAGGCATGAGCAAGCGCTTCGGCGCTTTCACAGCGGTGGATCGCCTCGACCTCTCGGTGATGCCCAATGAGATTTTTGGACTTGTTGGGCCCGACGGTTCAGGCAAGACCACGACGATGCGCATGCTGGCGGGGGTACTGACGCCCGATGAAGGCGCTATCGCAATCGACGGAGTGGATGTTCTGCGCACGCCGGACAAGGCTAAGGAACACTTCAGCTACATGCCGCAGCGCTTCGGTCTCTACGAGGATCTGACCGTCGAGGAAAACATTCGCTTCTACGCGGATGTCTTTTGCATTCCGGCCACGCTTCGCGAGGAGCGGGCGGAGCGCCTGCTGGCCGCGTCGGAGATGACACGGTTCAAGAAGCGGCTGGCGGGCCGGCTTTCCGGTGGCATGAAGCAGAAACTGGGACTCACCTGCGCGTTGATCCACACGCCGAAGATCGTGCTGCTGGATGAGCCGACCACGGGCGTCGATCCGGTGTCGCGGCGCGACTTTTGGCGCGTGCTTTACGATTTGCGCGAACAGGGCGTCACTATCGTCATCTCCACCGCCTATCTCGACGAGGCCGAGCGCTGTCACAGGCTGGCGCTCCTGCACAAGGGCAGCCTCTTGATGTGCGATACGCCCAGCGCGCTGAAGCAGCGTATGCCTGGCGACATTCTCGCCATATTCGGCCGCGACCTGCGCAGGGCTCGGCATATCGTGTCGGATTTTTCTGGGGTGAAGTGCGCTTTGCTGGTCGGCGACAACCTGCATGTCCAGGTCGACGACGCGGACCGGCGGATGCCCGAAATCGAGGCGGCGTTGAAGGCCGCGAACGTTGAAATCGACAGGCTCGCGCGCATCGAACCCAGCATTGAGGACTTGTTCGTGACGCTTCAGGAGCCGGTCGCAACATGAACGGAATCCCAGGCGACAATTCTCCCGTGATTGCGCGCAATCTCACCAAGCGCTTCCACAAGTTTGTCGCCGTCGATCGCGTCAGCTTTGCGGTTGCGCGCGGAGAGATCGTGGGTTTCATCGGGCCCAACGGCGCGGGCAAATCCACGATCATCCGCATGTTGTGCGGTCTTCTCAGGCCGAGCGAGGGTGCGGCAATCATCAACGGAATCGACGTGTCGAAGGCACCCGAAGCGGCCCGACAGCAAATTGGTTACATGTCGCAAAAGTTTTCTCTCTATAGCGATCTTTCGGTGTCCGAAAATCTCCGCTTTTTCGGCGGCATCTATCTCGTGCCGCGCGAAGAGCTAGCCAAGCGCATCCGCTATGCCATAGGCATGGCTGGGCTATCCGGCCGCGAGGACGAGCTTGTGTCCTCGCTTGCCGGCGGCTGGAAGCAAAGGCTTGCACTTGGTGCGGCGATTCTCCATCGACCTCCCATTCTGTTTCTGGACGAACCCACCTCCGGCGTCGACCCGATCTCGCGCCGCCGCTTTTGGGATTTGATCCACGATCTCGCGGAAGGCGGGATAACCATTTTCGTCACCACGCATTACATGGACGAAGCCGAATATTGCGACCGCATCGCGCTCATCGATCAAGGTCGCATCGTGGCGATGGGAAGCCCAAGCGAACTAAAGCGGACGCAATTGGGCGGCGGCCTTCTGCTTGTCGAATGCGATGGCATCGGTCGCGCAATCCGTGTGCTCGCTGAGCTGCCGGCTGTGCGCGATGTCGCCGCGTTCGGAAATGCACTTCACGTGCTGACGGACGACAGGGATGGCGAGCGGTCCATCCGCAATTCGCTGGAGCGCCACCAAATCGGCAATATCCGCATCTCGTCCATTCAGCCGGGATTGGAGGACGTGTTCGTCAACCTGATTGCGCGACCAGCCAACCATGCGAGGGCAGCGCCGTGAACCTCACGCGCCTGAAGGCGATCGCCCGCAAGGAGCTGATTCAGGTCCGGCGCGATCCGCGCAGCCTGATGATCGCTCTTCTCATGCCGGTCGTTCAGATGTTGCTTCTGGGCTATGGTGTGACCCTCGACATCAAGCATGTGCCGCTCTGCGCCTATGATCGCGAGGCCAGTCAGCAGAGTGAAGCGTTGCTGAAAAGTTTTGCCGCATCGGAATATTTCAACATCGTGAAGGTGCTGCCGGATTATGGCGCGGTCACCCGGGCGATCGATGCCGGCGAGTGCCGCATGGCCGTCGTGGTTCCCCCTAACTTCTCGCTGCGCCTCAACGACACCGGAAAGAGCTCCGTCCAGGCGATTATCGACGCGACCGATGACAATACCGCGAGCGTAGCGGCCGGCTACGCGCAGGCCGTCGTCGCGTCGTTTTCGAACCAGGTTCAACTCGACGCGACCAGCCGCCAAGGCGGGCCGGTCGAGCTGACGCCCGTGGCGGTGGATGCGCGTGTCTGGTTCAACGAAGACCTCGATAGCAAGAATTTTATCATCCCCGGCCTCGCCGCCATGATCCTGGCGCTGGTGGGCGCGCAGCTCACTTCACTCACCGTGTCGCGCGAATGGGAGCGCGGCACGATGGAGATGCTCATCTCCACGCCCGTGCATCCGATGGAGGTGATGCTGGGAAAGCTGTTGCCGTATTTCGGGATCGGGCTGATCGATGCCTGGATTTGCATCGGATTTGCGGTCTTCTGGTTCCAAGTCCCGTTTCGCGGCGCCTTTCTCACGCTGTTTGCGACCACGATGCTTTTCCTCGTCGTGGTTCTGGGCATCGGCTATATGATTTCCGTGTCGATCCGAAGCCAGCTCGGCGCAAGCCAGATCGCGCTTCTGGTCACCATGCTGCCGACCACGCTACTTTCCGGTTACACCTTCCCCATCGACCAGATGCCCAAGCCGATCCAGGCCATCACCTGGCTCGTCCATTCGCGCTACTACGTGACGATCCTGAAGGGGATATTCCTCAAGGGCCTGAATCTCGCGCAGCTCTCTGCGCCCATCGCCGCGCTCGCGCTCTATGCCGCTTGCATCGCGCTTTTCGCCTCGCGCATGTTCAAGAAGACGCTGGAGTAGCCATGTTCCGGCGCATCTGCGAAATGTTCGTCAAAGAAATGATCGAACTCAAGCGTGATAAATGGGCGCGCTTCAGATTGATCGTGCCGCCGATCATACAGATGCTGGTGTTCGGTTATGCGGCGACATTTGAGGTATTCCACGTGCCGACCGTGGTCCTCGACATGGACCATTCCCAGGAAAGCCGGGAACTGACCGCTGATTTCGTCGGCAGCGGGCGTTTCACGATCGTCAGGATCGCGGGCAGTCGTGCGGAGTTGGCCAGCGCCATCGACGGCAACGAAGCCGCCATGGCGATCGTGATTCGGCCAGGCTTCGCGGAACTGCTGCGTAAAGGCGCGACGGCACCGGTGCAGGTGGCGGTGGACGGCACCAATTCCAATACGGCTCTCATCGCGCTCGGCTACGTCGGGCAGATCGCAGCAGCGTTCTCGCAGGCTTATGCGGCCGACTTCGCCAGCCGCACTGCCGGCGGACTGAAGCTCCGTCGCGCCCTTGTCACGCTGGAAGAACGACCCTGGTACAACGAAGACAAGAACAGCCGGTGGTTCTTCATCCCCGGAGTCATCGGCACATTGACACTGGTGCTGATCGTCAATCTTACCGCTTTCGCCATTGTGCGAGAACGCGAGGTGGGCACGCTGGAGCAGATCATGGTCACACCGATCCGGCCCGCTGAATTCATTCTGGGCAAGACATTGCCATTTTTCGTTATCGGGCTCGGCGAGGTGGCGTTGGTTACCGCGGTGGGCATGCTGTGGTTCCAGGTGCCGTTCAAGGGCGACCCGTTCGTCATGCTGCTGGGTGCCTCGCTCTTCCTGCTCAGCACTTTGGCGCTGGGTCTGCTAATTTCGACCGTCTGCACCACGCAGCAGCAGGCGTTTGCCACCAATTTCTTCGTGGTCAATCCGTTCTTCATTCTTTCGGGCTTTGCCTTCCCCATCTCCAGCATGCCCTCGGTCCTGCAGTGGTTTTCGACCATCAATCCGTTGCGTTATTTCCTGGTCGTGATCCGCGGCTGTTTCCTCAAGGGCGTTGGCCTCTCGGTTTTGTGGCCGGATCTGCTCGCTCTCGCGCTTATAGGTACGTTGCTGCTTTCAGCGAGCATCTTGCGCTTCCGAAAGGCGCTGGATTAGAGCGTATCGCGATCATGCGCGCTTTGCTTCTGTGCGATGCTAATGCTGGCTGGCGTCTGGCTCGTGTGGTACTTTATTGGCGGACGTCCGTTCCAGACCTGCATGTCCCCCAATAGCCTTCATGCCGCAGCTCTGCTGAGCGTGCTCGGTGTATTCATAGCCGCGACCTGGCTGTCTGTCGCGCTGCGGGAGTTCGTGCGTCGGAATGCCTTGATCATAATCTTGGCAGGTGGCTCGCGATCGATAGTTTCCGTGACTTTGATGATCTCAGTTGCCGTCGGTGGAATCACACTTCCAAGCGAGATCGAAGGTTATTGTATCCTTGCAGGCATAGGCATCAGCATTGCGGGCGTTGTGATAGCAATTCTGCCTGTACTGGCGGCAATCATAGATGCGAGCAGGCAGACTTCGAAATAGGCCTTTTGCCCAACTGCACCATGCCCACCACGACCACGAACTATCTCGTCGATCGATGACCGGGGTTCGGAGAAAGTGGTCTCCGGCTCGACCACGACCTGGAACGACTATGTCGCGGTGCCGGGCGCCGGCATCGTGGCGGTGCGCATCAAGAGCGTCGAGGCCGCGGTGTTCCGCTATGTCGGCGTCGATCACCTGGGCTCGGTCTCCACCCTGACCGACGGCTCGGGCACGGTGGTGGAACGCGACAGTGCAGCCTGTCCTCCGGCCCGGCAACGCCGGGACCGGGGGAATGTCTGGGGCAAGCGCCGCAACGCCAACGGCACCGACAGCCCCACGTGCTCGATGACCTCGCAGGTCAGCCCCGGCTTCACCGGCCACGAGATGCTCGACACCTTCTGCAGCGATATCGAAGCGGTGTCATCTGGCACCTCCCCGCTTTGGAGCAACGCGCTCTGCACAGGGCGGAATTTTGGAGCAAAGTTTTTCAAGTTTGCGTGCCGTACCAGTCGATTTCCCGCGAACTTCAAACCTCCACTCGTGACGCCGAATTTGGCGCCAACTGGCCGCAAGTTCAGTCTCCACGCCTCGCGAATGAGACTCGAAACAGGGAAGTTTCGCGCCCTTTGCCCGCCAGTCTCCAACCGCTGAAAACCGACCTCCACTTCAGGCCTGAAGTGAGGGTCGCCAGTTTTTCCGGACGGACCGCCTGACCAGGCTGTTGGTTCTCCATCGTCAGAATAACAGGGAAAAATACAGGGAAGAATCCGACCGCGCGGCCATACCAACGCGCTGTGGCTCAGAAAAACTACGCGCTACAGGCAGTTAGCCCGAATTGGGCAAACTCTGGCCTGCGAAATAACAGGGAACAATTTTCGCGATAACAGGGAATGTGGACTCGAATAACAGAGAAAGTGCCGACCACACTTCCCTGTATTTTTTTGCACACGTGTTCAATCGAAACGAGTTGCCGAACCGGCCGTCATCGTGGTGAGAAGGCTGCCCATGCCGTAAGAGGAGCGTCGATGGAAAACGTCGGAAAGAAAATTCTAGGCGCGATGCTAATGTTGGCAGGCATCTGGCTCATGTGGTACTTTGTTAGCGGACGTCCGTTCCAGACCGTCATGTCCCTCGATAGCCTTTGTGCTGCAGCACTGCTGAGCATAATCGGTGTAATAATAGCTGCGACTTGGCTGTCTATCACGCTGCGGGAGTTCGTGCGTCGAAATGCTTTGATCATAATCTTGGCGGGTGGCTCACTATCGATAGTCTCCGTGGTTCTGATGATCTCGCTTGCGGTCGGCGGTATCAGCCTTTCAAGCGAGATCGAGGGTTATTGCATCCTTGCAGGCATAGGCACCTGCATTGCAGGTATTGTGATGGCAATTCTGCCTGTACTGGTGGCAATCATAGATGCGAGCAGGCAGACTTCGAAATAGGCCTTTGCCCAACTGCACCACGACCACGAACTATATCGTCGACCCGATGACGGGGGTGTATCCGGAGAAGGTCGTCTCCGGCTCGACCACGACCTGGAACGACTACTGCCATTGAACGGGATCAGTTAACATGACGATTGACCGTAACACGATTGCTAAAGCCGCGGTGGCAGTACTGTGGATCGCTGTTTTCCTGTGGGCGAGAAACGCCCTGCGAGCTTGGCACGTTAGCCAAGTGGCTAGCGTCGCGATGGCAGCGGCATTTACGATCGTCGTTGCTTCGTCAGATTCTCTGATGCGAGCTATTTTGCGGACAACTACTGCTGCACATGCCGATCAAGCCGAGACGCAAATCGAGAACAGAAATAGGCGTCAGTCCGACCAGTATATTGCGAAGGGCGTCCAACTAGCTTTCGCAGGGTTGGCAGCCTCTGGTGGGCTTTTTGCACTCATCTATACCCAGTATCAAATTCCCTTCATTATCCCGCTGATGATCTTGGTATTGTTGGGCGGTTTCGGTTGCACAATGATCGGCTATGGATGGCTTATCAGACGACGCATAAATTCCCGCCAACAGGGCCGGACCGCGGTGCGCTCATTGCCGGCACCTATAACGGCGTCACCAATCCGACCCTTATCTACGACAAGAACGGCAACCTGCTCTCGGGCGCGGGGATCACGATCGGCTACATGTCGTTCAACCAGCCCTCGTCGATCAGCGAAGGCACGAATGCCGTGGGCCTGGCCTACAACGCGTTCCACCAGCGCTACAAGATGTGCGTGCCCGACTGCACCGCGCCCACCACGACCGCGAACTATCTCGTCGATCCGATGACGGGGGTGTATTCGGAGAAGGTCGTCTCCGGCTCGACCACGACCTGGAACGACTATATCGCCGTACCCGGCGCCGGCATCGTGGCGGTGCGCATCAAGAGCGTCGGGGCCGCAGGTGATATCGAAGCGGTGTCATCTGGCCCCTCGCCGCTTTGGAGCAACGCGCTCTGCACAGGGCGGAATTTTGGAGCAAAGTTTTTCGAGTTTGCGTGCCGTACCAGTTGAAATCCCGCGAACTTCGGACCTCCGCTGGTGATGCCAGATTTGCCGCGAAGCGCCGGCATGTCCGGTCTCCGCGCCTCGTGAGGGAGTCTCGAAACAGGGAAAATTCGCGCCCTCCGCCCGCCAGTCTCCAACCGCTGAAAGTCGACCTCCACTTTGGGCGAGAAGTGAGGGTCGCATGTTTTTCCGGACGGCCTGCCTGAGGGGGCTTTCCGGTCTCCGCCGCCAAAATAGCAGGGAAAAATACAGGGAAGATTTCGCCCGCGCGGCCGGCCCGGAGCAGGTCGGCCTGGAAACCCCCTGAACTACAAAGCAGTTAGCATGATTTCGGCAACGTTCAGCTTCCGAAATAACAGGGAACGATTTGCGCGATAACAGGGAACGTGGATTCGAATAACAGGGAAAATGCCGACCGCGTTTCCCTGTATTTTCTATGCGCGCAATTTACGGAATCTGCGGCCGATGAACCGGCTGCTACAGGTGCGCCGATCCAGTCGCCGCGCGGATCGCGGCGTCCTGTTCCTGCCACGAGAGGGGAAAATCCGCGTTCAACAAATGACTGAGCCGCTCCATTGCCCCGGAAAGAAGCGCCTCGAACGGCGGAGCCGGGATCCGCGAAATGCTCGCGACGGAACGCTCACCCTTGAGCGCCGGCCGGCTGGTGTAGTAGCGATAGCGGACGCCGCCGCACTTGACCGTATAGGTCGGCAGCATTTGCGTCCTAGACTCGTCAAAAATCAGTCCAGCGTAAGGGGCGTCTTGAGCTTCCCGAGGCTTGGCCGAGGCAGGCGGGCGAAGCTCCGCCAGCCGCTGCTGGACCGCGTCGAACAATTTCCGCGGCACAATTGCCTCATGCTCGCCCGGATACGATGCTCCTTTGTGCGTGATCTCGCCGACATAGGCACGGTTGTCGAGGATGCAGTAGAGAGCGCTCCGCCCCATCTGTTTGCCGCCGCGCATTTGCCCGGGCTCGAATATCCGCCGCGTTGACACCACACCGCCAGCGGCGAGATCGGCGCAAAGAAGTCTAACGCAACCGAGGTCGAGATAGCGCTGGAAGATCAGCCGCACCGTCTTGGCCTCGGACGCCGTCTGGGGTGCTGATCGCCAGCATTTCGCTATGTTGAATATATTCTATATTTTGAAGAAAATCAAAACCTCGCAGAATTCTTGCGTTGTCCAGCGATGGGTAGTCGAACGATAGCAAAGCGCCATTAAGCGCGTCAGGCCCTCGGCCTTGCTGCTTCGCGAGACGCGCATGTTCGTTCCAACAAGTTCAAATCGCTCGACCGGACCCCAGCTGAACGCCTGGCCGATGCCTCGCTCGGGAATCAATTCGTGCGAGCAGGAAATGCAAACGCCGCGAACAACTGTCAGGATTTTGTCGTCTATAGGAAGACAAATTGTATCGGGGCATAAGTATGCCAAATTTTGAGGTTTGAGACAGCCGGTTCCATTCGAACGTCAGAGAAATCTTGCGCCCGTCGTCTCTTGCACAGTTAAGCACTTGAAACTCCTTCAATTAATAAGAGCGCACATAAAGGGGTTGAGGTGAGGATATTTGCAACTACTATGGGAAGTAGCAAATTCCGGGCGGGGAAAAATCATGCTTTCCAGACAAGCGACGCACGCTCTTCTGACGACTCTTATTGCATGCGGATTGTCTTCCGCTCCCGCCTTCGCCCGCTCGAGCGGCAACCAATGCCCGAACTGGGGGTGCCCGCGAGGAAACCAATATGTCCCGCCGCAGCAGCCCCAGTACCGGCCGCAGCCACAGTACCGGCCACAACCTCTGTACCGCCCGCAACCTCAGCCACAGTATCGGCCGCAGCCGCAACAGCCTCAGTATCAGCCGCCGCAACAAGCTAACCAGAACTTCTGGAAGAGGCCGGTCAATCAAAACCCATCGCAACGCGCAAATACCGAGCAACCTCGTCAATGGCCGCAGGTGCCATTGCAACGTCAAAACCCTTTCCAACAGGGAGGGAAGGCACTGCAGCGGACGAACCAACAGTATCAGGACAATTCGAATCAATCGTCGTCAGGTCGCCTGGACAATACGGTGTTTCGCAGGACCCCGCCCGGATCGAACGGCACTGTAGGCGGCTCGAACACATTGCAAAGCGATTATTGGCACCGGCGTAGCGCTGCCCTGCCGAGCGAGAGCAATTCCACGCATCCCAAGCCAGTTGTCTCTGGGAGCACTTTGTCGTCGCAGTTGTCCACGTCAGGGGCAGCCAGCAGAAATACGCCCTTCAATCCGACCAAATTGCAAGGCACATCATCCGTTAATGCCGGAACTACATCGGGATCCAACGGTCTGGCACTGCAATCTCCGGGACAGACTGGCAGCGGAACGGGCAACGCGACTGCATCCAATGGCACCGCTGGATATGCTTCCCAAGGACCGGCTGCCGGCACGGACTCAACGGATCAGTCTGGCGCGGAGCAGCCTGTATCCGACCTTGAAGATACCGTTGGAAACCTCTTTCAAGCGCCCACAAACGGTTCGCCATCCACTGGCCCCATTGATCAGAATGGGTCGCCGCCAAGCAGCCAAATCGCGAGCGCCGAAATGCCCCCCGTGGGATACAACGGATACAACGCTGGGCTGCGCGACATGTACACGCGCGCTGGTCAGGGCCTGTCGACCGTGGGAAGCCGGTTCTTTGTACGAGTGACCTCATCGGAGGCGAACAGCACGGATTGGGACGCGCTTCTCGGAGGCGTGAAGAGCAAGGCGGAAGCGAACTGCACAGGCGACTACTCGGTCTCCGCCTTCCAGTTCTACAGCGCTCACGATCCGATTTCGCGGGAATTTGATCTTCATGAGCCTTGGGTCTACGCCGCTATCGAGTGTGCGACGCCTCCCGATCAAAATCCGGATGTTGCCGCGTCCCTCACATTGTCGAACCTCACGAAGAACATTTCTGGCGCCGATTATTTCGAACCTCACTCGATCGTGCTGAATGGACGATTCGGTGCCGCATTTCCGGCTGTGGTCAAAGCGCTCGACCACGACGGTCTGAAGATCCAGATGTCTGACAAAGACAAAGGAATTCTGGTGACGCAGCCGGCGAAAGTGCACAAATCGCCCTATCTGCAACGATATGTCATTGTCCTCGATCCCGAGACGGACACGACCACGCGAATGACATTTGAACTCGTCTCAGCTTCAGGCGACGGCAACACCGCTGATCTTGCGTTGGTAGCAGAAGGCAGGGGCTCCGCGGATGTTCGTGCCCGAAAGTTTGTGGAGGACATCGACAATCTGCTCGCCGAATGGAACCGCAAGTCTTGAATCAGACATCCGCGGGCGCGACGTCGCCACAGCGACAGCCGCCTTGCCGGAACGATTGAGAATTTCTAATCGCGCGCGTTTATGCGCGGCTTCTGGGTAGAGGCAAAAGGGGGGAGCCATGAATTCCTCGAAGTCCTGGCGAAATCGCGCGGCCTGTTTCTTCATCGCGGCGCTGGCGATCGCGGCAACCCAACCTGGTCTGGCCGGGAAGAAGCACAATCGCACCAGTACTCCGCAGCAGGTCGAGCAGGGAACCCAGCAACAGCAGAATGCGCCGATTCGAACGGCACCGAGGATTCGGGTCACACCATCGGGAGCCGGCGCGGGCCAGCCCTTTCGGCAAACCGGAGGACAGTCACCGTCCACCAGCATATTCCAGCAAAATTCACATCAACCGGTATCCCAGCCTGGGCGTCAGATTGGAGCGCCGGAAATCCGCAGAAACAACCCATTTGGGGGCCCACAGTCCGAAACCGGCCAACAACAGCGCGGATTTAGCGGCTTCGGCCGGGGCAACGCCGGCGGAAACACCGAGAGAGGCAGCACCTCCCCAACAACTCCGGCTTTTGAGAGAGCGACTCCATTCGAATCTGGCAACCGACAGCAGCGACTGGCTCCTGTCACGCCCGTTACCAACAATCCTGCCGTTGGCAGCGCGCCTCCAAGGCAGAACGACTTGGGACAACGAAATATTCCAGACTACTCGCGCGGCGTTTCGACAACCAACACTTCCGGAAACCAAGTACAGCCCATCAGAGGAGGAGAAGCGACGCCGCAAGTGCGGTCTTTGAACGATGTGCTGTCGTCACCGGAAGATCGCGCGTTCGTTGGCAGCTTGACAGTTGAGCAGCGCCAACAACTCAGACGACTTACCCCAGATCAAATTCACGACATGCAGCAGAATGGCCAATGGGAAGCCGAAAAGCAGGCCATTCGTCAAGGAAATGGATCGACTGGCGCGACGGGACCGCAGATCTATCAAAGCGGTCAGCGCAACAACCCGTTTCTTTCTCAGCCGCAACCGGGATCGCAGACAGGCAGCGCGCAGCAACCTCCATTGAGCGCTCCCGCATCATCTCAGGGTGCGAGTCCTTCGATGAATCGCAAGGCGATGCAGGCATCGTGGCAAGGCACCAAGCTTGAACAGGTTCTGAATTCCAGTGACGACCGCACGTTTCTGCGCAGCCTTACCCCGCAACAAAAGTTGGCCCTCAAGGAGCAATACACGCCGGATCAGATACGATCGCTCCAACAGAACGGGCAATGGGAAGCGACCAAGCAGTCATTCCTTGCGACCAATGGATCGATCGGCTCGACGCCACCATCTCAGTCCAGCATTGCCAGTGCCGATAATTCCAACACTAGCTCCGCGCAAACGGGAAATTTGGCGGAAAATTCCAACTCGCAGATACCTCCGACAGCTAGCGGCAGTACCAATTCCGTTGCTGGCGGATCGACATCTTCTTTTACGTCGACATCTAAAGGGACCACGAGCGAGCAGACTCCGCCTCCGACGGGTCTTCAGGTCGGCTCCATCGCCAACTACTCGACGAGCACGGCTCCGTACACACAATCGATCGGCCTGAGCGGCAGCGGCTTCAGCGCGATCAGCGACATCCGCTGGTCGTGGACGACACCGACCGGCCAGACCGGCTCGTCGGATTGGAACCAGTCGAACGGCTTCCTGGGCAAGTTCAGCCGCTACAGCGACAGCTCGGCCACCGTCACACCGACCCTGGTGGCGCAGAACGACCCCGCCGGAACCTTCCAGTGGACGGTCACCTTCACTGCCGGAAGCCAGCAGGTCACGCGATCCTTCAGCGTCAACTACGCCTCGTCGCAGCAGACCCCGCCGCCTGGC
>Ga0335083_10000560_pt1 | contig 55572 bp, 51 predicted proteins | sample Lox_Sample_42_FD_206716 | JGI IMG/M metagenome (GOLD analysis project Ga0335083, IMG submission 206716) | Soil microbial communities from Loxahatchee National Wildlife Refuge, Florida, United States - Lox_Sample_4.2 | ecosystem: Environmental > Terrestrial > Soil > Wetlands | place: USA...
CGCCAGCGCGCAATGCTCGCCCCGCCCGAACGCGGTGCACAGGGCGGGCTTGCAGCATTGCAGCACCGATTGCAGCGCGTCGAAAGTGGGCTTCATGTCCCGCGTGACGCGATTGAGGTCGCCCCCAGCGCGCTCGAGCACGCGCACCTGCGCGGTGAGCGGATCGAGCCCGCACACGCCGGCTTCGAGCGGGTGGAACAGCGGGTCGACGCGCGAGTCGCTGCGCGCGCGATAGACGATGTTGCAGTTGGGCGCGAAGCCGTCGATGAGCGCCTGCGCCGTCGCCTTCGTGCTCTCGACGTTGTCGGCGTAGACGTAGCTCGTCCCCGCGGCGGGGCAGCCCGCGGCGGTGAATGCGCCGGCCTCGCTCGCGAACAGGCGGTAGTAGCGGCCCATCTCCTTGGCGAGCTGCGCGCCGCGCGGCGTCAGCGTGCCGGCCGGCTGGCTCCATGCGGGCCAGGGCTGCGCCGCCCAGTCGGCGAGCTCGCGTGCGGGCACGGTCGGCGTGCGCACGCCGTGCCGGCTCACGACGACGAGCTTGGTGAGGACCTCGTCGTCGGCCGCGCCGACCGCGGACGAGGCAGCAAGCGCGAGGGTCGCAACGATCAGCCGCGGCCGCATGGCTTCACGGCATCACGTTCTTGAGCGCGATGGACCACATGAAATCCGTCTTGACCAGACCGTCGAAGTACGGATCGTTGGGTGAGCGGTAGCCGTCGTTGTAGACGTGGCCGAAATCCGCGGAGGGCGCCTTCGAGTCGAATGCCGGGAACCCGGCCCGGCGATGGCAGTTCATGCAGTTCGCCCGCGTGCCCGCCATCGGATCGGCCGGATACGTCTTGCCGTCCATGGTGTAAGGCTTGGTCGCTCCGAGGTCGGTTTCCAGGTAGGGATTGAAGCATATCGGCAGCGCGCCGCCGGGCCCGCGCGGCGAGACGGTGCTGTAGGCGGTGCACATCGAGTAGCTGTCGAACGGGGCGCGGATCGATGCGGGGCGATCGTCGCCGAACGGCGCGGCGACGGGATCGAGCGTCCACCAGAAGGTCTGGAAGGTCCAGTCGTCGAGCTCCTTGGTCGTCACGTGCATCGCGAGCAGCACGAGGTAGTCGCCGACCTCGGGTATCTGTCCGGCGTTGGTCACGAGCCGCTCCTGCTCGCCGGCAGCGCTCGACATCATGTTCATGTACGCGCGCGCATCGGCGATATCCTGCGCCGACTTGAGCTGGTGCGCGTAAAAGCGCGACAGCGGCACGACCGGCGCAGGCGTGCGCACGCCGTTCACCGTGACCGCCTCGATCGTTCCTTCCTTGTAGCGTCCGGCCGGATCGACCGCGATGCCCTGCTTCCACGTCGTGTGCATCGGCGGCAGGCCGCCGGCCGGCGGCGGGTAGGCGGGGTTCCACATCGGCAGCGCCGTGAGGCCGCGCTCGCTCTGCGGGCTTGCCGCGTTCTTGACGAGCCAGAACACGAGCTTGAGCGCGGCGGCGTTCGGCGGAAACGGCTTGATGCTGCGCTCCACGGTGGCCGTGCCGTCGCGCCGGAAGCGATCCTGCAGCCCGCGCAGGACCGGCGCGAGGTAATACCCGTTGTCCCAGATGGAATCGGCCGATCCCGCGTTGAGCTTGACGAACGACATGAGCCCCGCCGGCGCGCCGCCGCGGCTCGTGCCGGCGAGCACCGCCTGCGCGGGGATGGCGACCGGATGCCGCAGCGTCCGGCGATCGACCCCGGCTCGGCCGCGCGGGTTGTACACCTCGTCGATCGAGTACCAGGTCTCGAACACCGGCAACCTCTGTCCGTCGACCACCGAGTCGGAAGGCCCCGTGAGCCCGGCCCACAGGTCCCACGCGTGCGCGCGCACCTGCGGCTGCGTGCCGTCGAGCACCAGCGCCTCGAGCTCGTAGTCCTGCAAAGGGAATGCCGTCCTGGCAGGCAGGTCCTGGTATGCATAGCGTTCGGGTGCGGGCTGCCCGGCCGCAATGGCGGCGGCGAAGGCGAGGGCGAGCGCCGGCGTGTGCCGCATGGCGCGTGAGTCTAGCAGCCCCGGCCCGCCGAAAGCGATTCCTTGCGTTAGCGCAAAGCACCGCGATCGGGCGTAGCGCGGCGCAGCGAGCCACCGCAGTATCATTGACGACTTACCGTGAGGAGGCCCGAAGCCATGAGCAATCGAGAAGTCGTCATCCTGTCCGGCGCGCGCACTGCCATCGGCGACTACGGCGGCAGCCTCAAGGACTTCGCGCCGAGCGACCTCGGCGCCCGGGTCGTGAAAGAGGCCATCGCGCGCGCGAAGGTCGACGCCGCCGACATCGGCCAGTGCGTCATCGGCAACGTGATCCACACCGAAGCGCGCGACATGTACATCTCGCGCTTGTGCGCGGTGAACGGCGGCATGTCCCACGAGTCGGGCGCGCTGACCGTTAACCGCCTGTGCGGCAGCGGGCTGCAGGCGATCGTGTCGGCGGCGCAGTACATTCTGCTGGGCGACACCGACATCGCGGTCGGCGGCGGCGTCGAGAGCATGAGTCGCGCCACCTACGCGTCGACCACGCAGCGCTGGGGCGCGCGCATGGGCGACAGCAAGATGATCGACATGATGGTGGGCGCCCTCACCGACCCGTTCGACACGGTCCACATGGGGGTCACCGCCGAGAACGTCGCCGCCAAGTGCAGCTTCACGCGCGCCGTGCAGGACGAGTTCGCGGTGGAAAGCCACCGCCGCGCGGCCGCGGCGGCCTCGGCGGGTCACTTCAAGAGCCAGATCCTGCCGATCGAGATCAAGAGCAAGAAGGGCCCGGTGATGTTCGACACCGACGAGCACGTGCGCGCCGACGCGTCGATCGAAGGCATGGGGAAGTTGAAGGCGGTGTTCCAGAAAGAGGGCACGGTCACGGCAGGCAACGCCTCCGGCATCAACGATGCGGCGGCCGCCGTCGTGCTGATGGAGAAGGCGGCCGCAGCGGCGAAGGGATTGAAGCCGATGGCGCGCCTGGTCTCCTACGGCCACGCCGGGATCGATCCGAAGATCATGGGCCTCGGCCCCGTGACCGCCGTCAAGCGCGCGCTGGCGAAGGCGCACCTTGCGATTTCCGACCTCGACGTGATCGAATCGAACGAGGCGTTCGCCGCGCAGGCGATGGGTGTGACGAAGGAGCTCGGGCTCGACGGGAGGAAGGTGAATCCGAATGGCGGTGCGGTCGCCCTCGGCCACCCGATCGGCGCCACCGGCGCGATCCTCACGATCAAGGCGATGTACGAGCTGCACCGCACAGGCGGCCGCTACGGCCTCATCACGATGTGCATCGGCGGCGGCCAAGGCATCGCCGCGATCGTCGAGCGGATGTAGGCTCCGCGCCTGGTGGCCCGCGCCGGGCGTCCCGCGCCCGGCGCTCTTCTAGCGAATCGCGTTCAGGCGGTCGAGCTTGGCGGCGTAGAGGTCCTGGTCGCTGCGCGTGGTGCTGTTGCGCATCGCGAGCTTCAGGTGCTTGCGCGCCTCCTCGTTGTTGCCGAGGCCGACGTCGACCACCGCGAGCCAGAAGTGGAACTCGTGGTAATCGGGTTGCCGAGCGAGCTCGCGCTCGAACATCGCCTTCGCGGTGGTGAGGTCGCCCGCCCTCATGGCCGCCATGCCGCGCTTGTAGAAGCCGAACGGCGGCTCGGGCTCGAGCCTGTCGAGCGTGACGGCGAGCTTGCGCGATTCGTCGAGCTTGCCCAAGTCCGCGAGCACGGTCACGAGATTCGCCATCGCCTGCGTGTTCGCGGGCTCGCGCGACAGCACGAAGCGCAGCACCGCTTCGGCCTCGGGCAGGTTTCCGTGCTTGTCATAGACCGCGCCGAGCGTGTTGTACGGGACCATGTAGCCCGGCGATTGCACGATCGCCTCGCGCGCATACCAGTAGGCATCGTCCCGCCTGCCGTGTGCGAGCGACTCGACCGCGCGGTTGTTCATGAACATGGCGATGACGACGTCCTCGCCGATGGGACGCAAATGCTGGCCGCGAATGTCCTCCGGCGGCAGGAAATCGATCGTCATCGCGTTGCTCTCGGGCGGCTTCTTGCCGACGCGATAGCCTACCTGCACGTCGTCCGTCCTGTGGTGCAGGAGCGTCAGGTTGACGTGCCCGGCGGCGGCGTAGATGTCCCCGCTCCGCGACCACTCCTCGTCGACGATCACTTTGTGGTACTCGACCGGCAGGTCGAGAGCCTTGGCCAGCGCCGCGGTCATGATGACGAGGGACAGGCAATTGCCCGACTTGGCCGCGAACGCCTCCGCCGCGGTGCGCGTCATCGACGAGTCGTACTCGAGCTTCAGATCGCCCTGGCGGTAGAGCGCTTCGAAAAGCGCGTTCTGCCGCCCCTTCACCCGCGCCGGCTTCTCGATGTCGTCGTGGAGGTATCGCACCATGTCCGGAGACAGGGCGAACACCTGGTCCGCGCTGATCTTTGCCGAAGGCGACTGGAACAGCGAGTCCCGGAAGAACCGCTCGTCCCGCGGCGCCGGCGGCGCGGACGCGCAGGATGCAAGCAGCAGTGTGGCGAGTACGGCACTACGGCACTTCATGGGCGCCTCCCTCGGGCGGGCCCTCCCTGGCACATTCTAGTCCGCGTCAGGTATTCGCTACAATGGCGGCTTCCGGGTCAAAAGACTACGCCGCGCGCCACAAGCGCGCGGCCGCCCGTCATTGCGAAGACACCATGTTCGCATTCTTCGAATCCCGCATCCGTCCCACGGAATTGCCGGTCGGCGCGCCGCCGCCGGGCTTGATTGCGTTCTACTGGCACTTCATCCGCCAGACCAGGGGCCTGTACGCCGCGATGTTCGCCACGGGCCTTTGCGTGGCGCTCATCGACACCACGATTCCCGTGTTCATAGGCAGGCTCGTATCGCTCATGCAGGCGTCCGACCGCGCCGCCGCGTTCGCGAGCGCATTGCCTATGCTCGCCGCCATGGCGGCCATCGTGCTGATCGGCCGGCCGCTGACGCTCCTGGCCGACAGCCTCGTGCGCAACAACGCGGTCGTGCCCGGCGTCACCAGCCTCATCCGCTGGCAGAGCCACTGGCACGTCGTGCGCCAGAGCTGGCCCTTCTTCCAGAACGACTTCGCGGGCCGCATCGCCAACCGCGTGATGCAGACCAGCAACGCGCTGCGCGAGTCGGTCGTATCGTCGATCCGAGCGATCTGGTACATCGGCATCTACGGCGTGTCTGCGCTGGTGCTGATGGCCATCGCGGACTGGCGTCTCGCCGTGCCCACCGTCCTGTGGTTCGCGGGCTACGTCGTCTTCCTGCGTCACTTCGTGCCGCGCATGCGCGACCTCGCAAAGACGAGCTCCGAGCTGCGCTCGCACGTCATGGGCCGCGTGGTCGACAGCTACACCAATATCCTGACGGTCAAGCTGTTCGCGCGCGCCCGCGACGAGGACGCCTACGTGCGCGAGGTGGTCGACGAGCATGCGGCGGCGATTGCCGCGCATATGCGCCTCATCACCAAGTTCATGGGCACGCTCGCCACGATGAACGCGATGCTGCTGGTCGGCACCGCCGCGATCGGCATCACGCTGTGGGGCCGCGATCTCGTCAGCGCCGGCGTCGTCGCCACCGCCCTGCCGCTCGCCTGGCAGATCGCCAACGTCGCCGGGTGGGTGAGCTGGGAAGTCACCGGCATCTTCGAGAACATCGGCGTCGTGCAGGAAGGCATGGAAACCATTGCCGTACCGCACACGCTCGTCGACCGCGAAGGCGCGCGCGAGCTCACCGTCGACAAGGGCGAGATCCGCATCGGCCACGTCACGTTCACCTACGGCCGCAGCGACGGCCGCAAGGTGCTCGACGATCTGAACCTGGTCGTGCGGCCCGGTGAACGCGTCGGGCTCGTCGGCCGCTCGGGCGCCGGCAAGTCCACGCTCGTCAACTTGCTCCTGCGCTTCCACGAACTCGAGCAGGGCAGCATCCGCATCGACGGCCAGGACATCGGCTACGTCACGCAGGAGAGCCTGCGCGCCGCGATCGGCATGGTCACGCAGGACACCTCGCTTTTGCACCGCTCGATCGCGGCCAACATCGGCTACGGCCGGCCGGGCGCGACGCAAGCAGAGATCGAAGACGCGGCGCGGCGCGCGCACGCCTACGAGTTCATCCAGGACCTCATGGACTGGAAGCGGCGGACGGGGTTCGACGCGCACGTCGGCGAGCGCGGCGTGAAGCTCTCGGGCGGCCAGCGCCAGCGCATCGCGATCGCGCGCGTCATCCTCAAGAACGCGCCGATTCTCGTGCTCGACGAGGCGACCTCGGCGCTCGACAGCGAGGTCGAGCTCGCGATCCAGGACCAGCTGCTGGGCCTCATGGAAGGCAAGACCGTGATCGCGATCGCGCATCGCCTCTCGACCATCGCGCGCATGGACCGCCTGATCGTGCTCGAGCAGGGACGCATCGTCGAAGAAGGCACGCACGACGCGCTGCTGCGCCGCGACGGGCACTACGCGCTCCTGTGGAAGCACCAGTCCGGTGGCTTCCTGCCGCACGACGTCCCCGAGGAGGAGGTCGAGATCATCGACGACGGCCCGCTCGACGAGATGCGCGCCGAGGAGCAGCCGGAGCCTTCCACCAACGATGCGCCGGCGCCGTCGCGGGCTTAGGGCCAATCCTGCAAATGAGCCGCCTCACCGCAGCCGTACCGGCGCTCCTGCTGGCGGGCTGCGTCGTCCTCAGCGAGCCTCCGCGCGCGCTGATCGACGGACCCGACGGGGTCGCGGTGCGCACGCTCCCCTGCCCGGCGGCCGTCGAGACCGCGCGGGCATGGGTGCCGGGCGCACCTCCCGCGCAGGCGCTCGATCCGCGCGCCATCCGCCTGACGACCTGGAACCTGCACAAGGAGGCCGACGACGGCTGGGCGCAGGACCTCGCCCGCTTCGCCGCCGGCACCGACGCGCTCCTGCTGCAGGAGGTCACGCTGGCCGAACCGGTTCGCGACGTCCTGCGCGGCGCGAAGCTGCGCTGGGTGATGGCAAGCTCGTTCATCTATCGCGACGCCGACGTCGGTGTGGTCACGGCCACGCGCGTGCCGCCGGTCGCGAGTTGCACGCAGCGCGCGGTGGAGCCGCTCCTGCGCCTGCCGAAATCCGCCGTGGTGAGCTGGCTGCCGCTTGCCGGATCGGCGGCGACGCTGGCCGTCGCCAACCTTCATGCCATCAATTTCACGCTCACGCTCGGCGAATACCGCGATCAGCTGGCGGCGCTCGGCGACACGCTCGCCGCGCACAAGGGCCCGATCGTCCTCGCCGGCGATTTCAATACCTGGAACGACGCCCGTCTCGCTGCGCTGCAAAATCTGGCCGAGCGCTTGCGGCTGATCGAGATCCCTCTCCCCGAAGGACGCTCGCGCTTCCTCGGCAAGGAAGTCGACCACGTCTTCGTGCGCGGCTTGGCGGTGGTCAGCGCGGCGGCCCTCCCCGTGACGTCCTCCGATCACAACCCGGTGACGGCGGTTCTGCGCTTGTCGCCGTAACACCGTAAAGATGGGCAACAGCGCTACCATACGCGTCCTTCGCCTTGCTTCGTCCCGTTGACTTCTTGAGACCCCGATGACTCCTCGCCGCCGTTTCGCGGGTGCGCTCGCATGCGCGCTCGGCCTGCTCGCGTGCTTCCAAAGCGGGGCGCAGGCGCCGCCCAAGGCTGCCCCGCCGGCCCCCGCCGCCGCGGCGGCGGTGGACATGAAGCGGCTCGCTGCGGAGGTATGGGTATTCGCTTTCCCGCTCGTGCTCACCGACATTACGCGCGACGTGCAATCGGTCGGCGCGCCGCTCAATGCGTTCAAGCACCGGCGCACGATCCCCGATGCCTCGACCACCGACATCGCCAATCCCAACGCCGATTTCCTCTACTCCCAGGCGTGGCTCGACCTGTCTAAAGGCCCCGTGATCCTCTCGGTCCCCGAAACGAAGGGCCGCTACTACCTTCTCGCGCTGCTCGACGCCTACACCAACGTCGAGTCGTCGATCGGCAAGCGCACGACCGGCGCGGAGAAGCGCCAGTTCGCCATCGTCGGTCCGAAATTCAAGGGCGGGCTGCCCGAGGGCACATCCGAAATTCGGTCGGCCACCGATCTTGCATGGATCTTCGGGCGCACCGCGGTCACCGACAAGGCCGATCTCGCCAACGCGATCAAGGTCCAGGACCAGTACAAGCTCACGGCGCCGCCACCGCCTAAGGCAGCCAAGGGTGCCGCGCCGGCAGCGGCTCCCAACGTCGACACGAAGACGCCGCCGCGCGACCAGGTCGTGGCGATGAGCCCCGCCGACTTCTTCACGCACGTGGCGATGCTGCTGCCCGGCAATCCGCCCAGCAAGGACGACGCGCCGATGCTCGCCAAGATGAAGCAGCTCGGCATCGAGCCCGGCAAGCGGTTCGACACGACCAGGCTCGATCCCGCCGCGGCGAAGAGCATCGAGGAGGGCGTGAAGCAGGCGATCGATGCCGTGTCGACCGCATCCAAGGGATTGAGCGGCGCCGACATCAAGAACGGCTGGCGCATCGACCGTGCGCTCGGCCGCTGGGGCACCGAGTACGGACGCCGCGCCGTGGCGGCATGGAACGGCATCGGCGTGAACGCGCCCGAGGATGCGATCTTCATGAGCACGTATCTGGACGGCACCGGCAAGAAGCTCGACGGCGCCAACAAGTACGTGCTGCACTTCGACGCCGCGCAAATCCCGCCGACCGAAGGCTTCTGGTCGCTTTCGATGTACGACGACAAGGGTCACTTCATCCCCAACGCGCTCAATCGCGTCAACCTGGGCAGCGTCGACAAGCTGCGCAGCAACCCCGACGGCTCGCTCGACATCCGCATCCAGAACGCCGACCCGGGCAGCGGCAACTGGCTGCCGGCGCCGAAAGGGCCGTTCAACCTGATCCTGCGCATCTACTGGCCCAAGCAGGACGTGATCGACGGGCGCTGGAACCCGCCGGGCGTGCGGCCCGCGGCGTAGCAAGAAAATGCGTCTCCCCGATCTTCTCGCCACACGGGCCGGCCGGCTCACGACATTCTTCATGCTCTACATGACGGAGGGCATTCCGCTCGGCTTCACCGCCACCGCGATCGCCACCCAGATGCGGCGCCAGGGCCTGGGACCCGCCGCGATCGGGGCCTTCGTCGGATCGCTGTACCTGCCGTGGGCGTTCAAATGGATCGCCGGACCGTTCGTCGACACGCTCACGTCCGACCGCTTCGGGCGCCGCCGCCTCTGGATCCTCATGATGCAGGCGGGAATGATGGCCACGCTCGTGGTCGCGATGCCCGTCGACTACGTCGCCAAGCTCGGGCTCTTCACCGCCATCATCTTCGTGCACAACTGCTTCGGCGCGACACAGGACGTCGCGATCGACGCGCTCGCCGTGAACGTGCTGCCCGAGCACGAGCGCGGGGTCGCCAACGGCTTCATGTTCGCCGGCGCCTCGATCGGACAGGCGGTCGGCGGTTCCGGCGTGCTGTTCCTCACCGCGGTCATGCCGTTCAGCTCGACGTATATCTTCGTCGCGGCGACGATCCTCGCTGTAACGGTGTTCGTCGTGCTACCGCTCAAGGAGCCCCGCGGGCCGCCGCGGCCTGCGACGGGCAAGCCGGCGCTCGCCGCCGTCGGCGAGGATCTCGCGCGCTTCGTGCGCGACACGTGGCGCGCGTTCACGGGATCGCGCGGCGCGCTGGTCGGCGTGTTCGCCTCGCTCCTGCCGTTCGGCGCGTACGCGCTGAGCCTCGCGCTGCAATCCAACCTGGCGGTCGAGCTCGGCCTCGACGACAACGCCGTGGCGCAGCTGAACCTCGCCTCCACCGTGATCTTCGCGCTCGCGTGCGTGGCGGGCGGATGGCTGTCCGACCGCTACGGACGGCGCAGCACGCTCGCCGCGTTCGTGTTCCTCACCGTCGTGCCCACGCTCTGGCTCGCCTACGCGATGCAGCACGCGGGCTGGATCATGCCGGTCGACGTGACGCAGCCGAACCGGCCGACGCCGGACCCCTCGCTCGTGGTCACCTTCTGGGCGACGGTCATCGCGTTCAACGTGTTCCAGGGCCTCTACTACGGAGTGCGCACCGCGCTCTTCATGGACGTCACGACCCCCGCGGTCGCCGCCACCCAGTTCACGGCATACATGGCGATGTCGAACCTCGTCATCACGTACACGTCGTGGTGGCAGGGATTGTCCATCGTGAGCTGGGGTTACCCGGTCACGCTCGTCATCGATTCGGTGGTGGGACTCGGCGTGCTCTTCCTGCTGCCGTTCATGACGTCCCGCCGCGCCGGCGCCTCCGAAGCTCCGGACGGCGCCGCCGCGCCGACGTAGCGAAATCAACCACTTGCCGGTCCGCGCGGGAAGATTCGGGCGCGGATGTCGATTTCGACCGCGCCCGTTCGTCGTGCCGGTGGGAAGCGCGCAATCGCAGTTCAATCGCAACGCGAAGGAGTCAACATGAAGATCGAGCCCTATCTGTTCTTCGACGGCCGCTGCGAAGAGGCCCTCGAGTTCTACGGCCGCGCCGTCGGCGCCAAGACCGAGATGCTCATGCGCTACAAGGACAGCCCCGAGCCCGCGCCGCCGGGCATGCTCCCGCCCGGCTCGGACAACAAGGTGATGCACGCGAGTGTCACGATCGGCGACAGCCGCGTCATGGCCTCCGACGGTCACTGCGGCGGCAAGCCGAGCTTCCAGGGATTCTCGCTGTCGGTCACGGTCGCCGACGAATCGGAAGCCAAGCGCGCATTCGGGGCGCTGTCCGAGGGCGGCAAGGTGAACATGCCGCTTGCCAAGACCTTCTTCTCGCCTTCGTTCGGCATGCTCACCGACAAGTTCGGCGTGGGCTGGATGGTGATCGCGTATGACCAGGCCGCGCAAAAGAGCGGTTGACGCGGGCGCCGTGTTCGGCCGCCGCTGGTTCCTCGCCGTCGCGTTCGGCAAGGCGGCCGCGCGCAGGCGCATCCCGCGCAACGGACGCGCGAAGGAGAAGACATGCGATTCATGATGCTGATGATTCCGAAGGGCTACGAATCCGCGGTGCCGGGGACGCTTCCCGACGCCGCGGGTGTCGCCGCCATGATGCGTTACAACGAGCAGCTTCAGAAGGCGGGCGTGCTGCTCGCGCTCGACGGATTGCATCCGCCGTCGATGGGCGCGCGCGTCAGCTTCGAGGGCGGCAAGCCCAGGGTGTGCGACGGCCCGTTCGCGGAAGCAAAGGAAGTGCTCGGCGGCTACTGGATGATCCAGGTGAAGTCGAAGGAGGAAGCGATCGCGTGGGCGTCGCGCTGCCCGGCCTCGCCCAACGAGGTGATCGAGATCCGCCAAGTGCAGGAATTCGCCGACTTCCCGCCCGACGTGCAGGAGGCGGCGGCCGGACTGCCGACCATGCAATCGCAGTCGAGCGCGTGACGCAGGACGCGGCGCATAAGGCGATCGAGGCCGTCTTCCGCATCGAGTCGGCGAAGATCATCGCGGGCGTCGCGCGGATGGTGCGCGACGTCGGCCTCGCCGAGGAGCTCGCGCAGGACGCGCTCGTCGCCGCGCTCGAGACGTGGCCGCTCGACGGCGTGCCCGACAATCCCGGCGCCTGGCTCATGACCGCCGCCAAGAACCGCGCGCTCGACCGCCTGCGCCAGCGCAAGCTGCACGCGGAAAAGGAGGACGAGCTCACGCGCGAGATCGAGGCGCAGCTCGCCGACGCCATGCCGGCGGTCGACGCCGACTTGAGCGACGACATCGGCGACGACCTCCTGCGCCTCGTGTTCATCGCGTGCCACCCGCTGCTGTCGACCGACGCTCGCGTGGCGCTCACGCTCAAGCTGCTGGGCGGTCTCACCACCGAGGAGATCGCACGCGCCTTTCTCGTGCCCGAGGCGACGATCGCGCAGCGCATCGTGCGGGCGAAGCGCACGCTGGCCGAGGCGCGCGTGCCGTTCGAGGTGCCGGGCGCGGCGGAGCGCGCGCAGCGCCTGTCGTCGGTGCTCGAAGTCATCTATCTCGTCTTCAACGAGGGCTACTCGGCCACCTCCGGCGGGCATTGGGTGCGCCCTACGTTGTGCGAGGACGCGCTGCGCCTCGGCCGTATCTTGGCGCAGCTCGCCGCGGACGAGCCCGAGGTGCACGGCCTGGCCGCGCTGATGGAGATCCAGGCCTCGCGCCTCGCCGCGCGCATCGGTCCCGGCGGTGAGCCAATCCTGCTCATGGACCAGAATCGCGCGCGCTGGGACCAGCTTCTCATCCGGCGCGGCCTTGCCGCCCTCGCGCGCGCGGAGGCGCACGGCGGCGCGCTCGGGCCATACGCGCTCCAGGCCGCCATCGCCGCGTGTCATGCGCGCGCCATCGCCGCGGCCGACACCGACTGGCCGCGCATCGCGGCGCTCTACGATGCGCTGGCGGCGCTCACACCGTCGCCGGTGGTCGAGCTCAACCGCGCGGTGGCGGTGGCCATGGCGTTCGGGCCGCGGGCGGGCCTCGCTATCGTCGACGCGCTCGTCGCCGACGAGTCGCTTCCGGAATACCACCTCCTCCCGAGCGTGCGCGGAGATCTCCTGGGCAGGCTCGGCCGCAACGCCGAAGCGTGCGCCGAATTCAAGCGCGCGGCGGAGCTTACGCGCAACGAGCGCGAGCGAACCCTGATGCTCGAGCGGGCGGCGGCGTGCGCGTCGACAATCGCGGGCGCGGCAAGGTAGCGTATCCGTCCGGCATTCGTCGGCTACGGCATCGGAGGCGCCCCCGCCGCCGCCTTCGATCGCTGCGCTCGTTTTTCTAGCGGCGGACAACGAGCGAATCGAACACGCGCTCCACGCGCGGCTGCCCACCGACGAACTTCACGAGCGCCTCGCGCTGCGCGCTCGTGTGAACGCAGCCTTCGAGCGTCACCCAGCGCCGGCTGGTCGTGATCCAAACCGCGGTGTTCGCGAATCGCTTGTCGGCGGCGATCGCGGCGCGCACGGCCTCGTTGATCTCGGGGTCGCGGCGGTAAGCGCCCCCGGGCTCGCAGGTGCCTTCCATCGCGCAGCGCGTCCCGCGCTCGGAGCGCGCGTGCGCCGCCGTCCCGGCCTCCTCGTTCGTGTACAGGCGCGGGTGCGCGGGCGGGCACGCGGGATAGCCCGAGGTCGCCTGCGCGAAGGGGTCGAGCTGCTGGAGCTCCTCCGGCGATGCGGCGGCAGCGAGGAGCACGGCGAAAAGCGCGAGCGCGCGGCGCATGCCTCGCATTGTGGCAGGAGTTCCGAGGCATGTTGCATGCGCCCGCGATCGGGTGTCTCATGCGCGCATGGGCGCACCCGCGGTGTGGATCGTCGTCGCGATCTCCGAGCTCCTGGCGCTCGTGCTCATCGTTCACCTTTGGCGTTCCGCAGAATCGCCGGCAATGAAGGTGATGCTCACGCTTCTCGCGCTGGTGCCGGTGCTCGGGCCCTTCTTCGTGCTTTGGGTGGCGAGGTTCCCGCCACGCGTGCCGCGCGCGATGCAGAACCGGAGCCCTCGGGGGCGCCCCTACTATTACCTCGACTGGCTGCATGTCATGCAGGCGAAGTCGCCGATTCGCCGTTTTCGCGCGTGGCAGGCGGAAGCCGGGGAGGAAGACAAGCCGGACCATCGACCGCCTTGGTAGCCGGGCGGGACCCGCTACAATCGGCTCCTTTCGCACGAAGGGACACCATGACGATCTCCATGTACCGGGCCTCCGCCGCCGCGTTCGCGCGCGGCCTGCAAAGCCTCGCCCACGTTCTGAGCAAGGGCGCCGAGCACGCCGCCGCGCGCAAGATCGACGATCGCGTGTTTCTCGAAGCCCGGCTCTATCCGGACATGCTTCCGCTCGCCGCGCAGGTGCGCATCGCGACCGATTTCTCGCGCGGCGCATGCGCGCGGCTCGCCGGCTCGGAGCCGCCGAAGTGGGAGGACGACGAGACCACGCTCGCCCAGCTGATCGCACGCGTGGAGCGCGCGCTGGAGGCGGTGCGCGCCTACACGCCCGCGCAGATCGACGGCTCCGAAGCGCGCGAGATCACGCGACCGATCGGCGGCACGCCGAAGACCTTCACCGGGCTCAACTACCTGCTGCAGTTCGTACTGCCGAACTTCTACTTCCACTCCGTGACGGCGTACGCGATCCTGCGCCACAACGGTGTTGAAATCGGCAAGAGCGACTTCATCGGCGCGCTGGACTAGCCCAGGTTCGGCGCGAGCCGCCGCGCCGCGTCCTCGCGTGAGATGCCGGCGCGTAACGCGAAGTCCTCGAGCTGGTCCTGGCCGATGCGCCCGACTGCGAAGTATTGCGAGTCGGGGTGCGAGAGGTAGAAGCCCGACACCGACGCGGTGGGGAGCATCGCGAAGCTCTCCGTCAGCGTCATCCCGACCGCATCCGCCCGGAGGAGCGCGAACAGCGGCGCCTTCACCGCGTGATCGGGGCAGCCGGGATAGCCGGGCGCGGGACGAATGCCGCGATACTCCTCGCGGACGAGCGCCGTATTGTCGAGAGCCTCATCCGGCGCGTAGCCCCACAGCTCGCGCCGCACTTTCGCGTGCAGCCATTCGGCGAAGGCCTCGGCGAGACGGTCGGACAGCGCCTTGAGCATGATCGCGCTGTAGTCGTCCTTCGCGGCCTCGAACTCGGCGAGCTTGCGCTCGATGCCGAGGCCCGCGGTCACCGCGAAGCCGCCGATCCAGTCCGTTCGGCCCGACGCTTGCGGCGCCACGAAATCCGACAGGCAGAAGTTCGCCTTGCCCGGCGGCCGCTCGTTCTGCTGGCGCAGGTTGCGCCACGCGAGCGCAACCTCGCCGTGCGGGTCGAGGACCTCGATGTCGTCGCCGGTCGAGCGTGCGCGCCACAGCGCCATCACGCCGTTCGCGGTCAGCCAGCGCCCTTCGACGATCTTGCGCAGCATGGCCTGGCCCTCCGCGTGCACGCTGCGCGCCGATTCGCCGACGATCGGATCGTCGAGGATGGCGGGATAGGGCCCCGACAGCTCCCACGCCTGGAAGAACGGGCCCCAATCGATGAAGCGCGCGATCTCCGCGAGATCGACGTTGCGGAATTCGCGACGGCCGGTCATCCGCGGCTCCGGCGGCGCGTACGACGACCAGTCGGTTGCGAACGCGTTGTCGCGGGCGATGGCAAGCGGGATCAGGGTCGGACCCTTCTTGCCGGCGTGCTGGGCGCGAATCCTCTCGTAGTCGGCCGCGACTTGGGCGACGTAGCCCGTCTTCAATTCGTCGGAGAGGAGGCTCGACGCGACACCCACCGCGCGCGACGCGTCCGGCACGTATACCGTGACGCCGCCGTAGTGCGGCGCGATCTTCACCGCGGTGTGCACGCGCGACGTGGTCGCGCCGCCGATCAGCAGCGGCTGCTTCATCGACAGGCGCTGCATCTCGTGCGCGACGTGCGCCATCTCTTCGAGCGACGGGGTGATGAGGCCGGAGAGGCCGATGAGGTCGGCGTCGTGCTCCGCAGCGGTCTCCAGGATCCTCTTGGCGGGCACCATCACGCCGAGGTCGATCACGGCGAAGTTGTTGCACTGGAGCACGACACCCACGATGTTCTTGCCGATGTCGTGCACGTCGCCCTTGACCGTCGCCATGACGATCGTGCCCTTGGGCTTGCCCGCGTCGCCCGACTGCGCCTTTTCCTCCTCGATGAACGGCACGAGATGGCCCACCGCCTGCTTCATCACGCGCGCCGACTTCACGACCTGCGGCAGGAACATCTTGCCCGCCCCGAACAGATCGCCCACGACGTTCATGCCCGCCATCAACGGCCCCTCGATGACCTGGATCGGACGCTCGTACTTTCGCCGCGCCTCCTCGGTGTCATCGATGATGTGCGTGGTGATGCCCTTCACGAGTGCGTGCGACAGCCGCGCTTCGACCGTGCCGGCGCGCCAGGCGAGGTCCTCGGTCGCGACCTTGCCCTGCGCCTTGACCGTTTCGGCGAAGGTCACGAGGCGCTCGGTCGCATCCGCCCGGCGGTTGAGCACGACGTCCTCGACGCGCTCGCGAAGCTCCGGCTCGAGCTCGTCGTATACGCCGAGCTGCCCTGCGTTGACGATGCCCATCGTGAGCCCGGCGCGGATCGCGTGGTAGAGGAACACGGTGTGGATCGCGGCGCGTACCGGCTCGTTGCCGCGGAAGGAGAAGCTCACGTTCGAGATGCCGCCCGACACCTTGGCGTGCGGCAGGTGCTCGCGGATCCAGCGCGTCGCGTTGATGAAGTCGACCGCGTAGTTGTTGTGCTCCTCGATGCCCGTGGCGATCGCGAACACGTTGGGGTCGAACACGATGTCCTCGGGCGGGAAGCCGACACGATCGACGAGAAGGTCGTAGCTCCTGCGGCATATACCGGTCTTGCGCTCGAACGTGTCGGCCTGGCCCTTCTCGTCGAACGCCATCACGATCACCGCCGCGCCGTAGCGGCGCACGAGCTTCGCGTGGTGCAGGAACGCCTCCTCCCCCTCCTTGAGCGAGATCGAGTTGACGATGGGCTTTCCCTGCACGCACTTCAACCCCGCTTCGATGACCTCCCACTTGCTCGAGTCGATCATCACCGGCACGCGTGCGATGTCCGGCTCGGAGGCGATGAGATTGAGGTAGCGCACCATCGCCGCCTTGGAGTCGAGCATAGCCTCGTCCATGTTGACGTCGATGATCTGTGCGCCGCTTTCCACCTGCTGGCGCGCGACCTCGACCGCGCCGGCGAAGTCGCCGGCGAGGATCAGCTTGGCGAAGGCGCGCGACCCCGTGACGTTGGTGCGCTCGCCGACGTTGACGAAGAGCGAATCGTCGGCAACGCTGAGCGGCTCGAGGCCCGCCAGCCGCATCACGCCTGCCATCACGCGACCGCGACTTCCTCTTGCGGGAGCGCTCGCGGAGGCAGGCTCGCCACGGCTTGCGCGATCGCGCGGATGTGCGCGGGTGTGGTGCCGCAGCATCCGCCGACGATGTTCACGAAGCCGCTGCGGGCGAAATCGGCGAGAAGGCGCGCGGTCTGCGGCGGCGTCTCGTCGTAACCCGTGTCCGACATCGGGTTCGGCAGCCCCGCATTGGGATAGCAGGACACGAACGTGTCGGCCACGCGCGAAATTTCCTCGAGGTACGGCCGCATGAGCGCCGCGCCGAGCGCGCAGTTGAGGCCCACCGCGAGCGGCCGCACGTGGCGCACGGCGTTCCAGAACGCCTCCGGCGTCTGACCCGACAGCGTGCGCCCCGAGGCGTCGGTGATCGTCCCCGACACGATGAGCGGCAGGCGCTGGCCGGCGCGCTCGAAATACGACTCTATCGCGAAGAGGGCGGCCTTGGCGTTGAGCGTGTCGAAGATCGTCTCGACGAGGATGAGGTCGGCACCGCCTTCCGCGAGGCCGGCGACGGCTTCGCCGTACGTGGCCGCGAGCTGGTCGTAGGTGACGTTGCGCGCGCCCGGATCGTTGACGTCGGGCGAGATCGACGCGGTGCGATTGGTGGGACCCATCGCGCCGGCGACGAAGCGCGGCTTGTCCGGCGTGCGCGCGGTCCACGCGTCGGCGCACTCGCGCGCGATGCGCGCCGCCTCGCGATTGATCGCGAAGACCTGCCCCTGCATGCCGTAGTCGGCTTGCGCGATGCCCGTCGCGCTGAAGGTGTTGGTCTCGATGATGTCGGCGCCGGCCGCGAGGTATTCGTCGTGGATGGCACGCACGATGTCCGGTTGCGTGAGCGCGAGCAGGTCGTTGTCGCCCGCAAGATCGTGCGGATGGTCGTGGAAGCAGCCGCGGAAGTCCGCCTCCGAGAGCTTGCGCTGCTGGATCTGGGTGCCCATCGCACCGTCCATGACGAGGATGCGCTCGCGAAGCAGCCGGGTGAGGAGGGCGGTGCGGTCGGGTTGCATATCGTTATGCAATATCGTGATGCATGGCCTTGAATTTTAACATTTCTGCGGCCGTGCTCTGCGGCCCGTCGAGGCGTCACTCCGCGACCACGCGCAGCTCGACGCGTCGATTGGCCGCGCGCGCCTCCGCCGTCGCGCCGTCCGCCGCAGGCAGGCGAGCCCCGAATCCAACGGCGCGCATGCGATCGCGCGGAACGCCCGCACCCGCCAGGTAATCACGAATCGCCTCGGCGCGCCTGCGTGCCAGCGCCTCGTTGTAGGCGGCGCGTCCCGACGCGTCGGCATGGCCGGCCACGACGATCACGCCCTCGCTCGCGCGGAGGTCGTCGATCACCACGGCCAGCTCGCGCCGCGCCTCCTGCGACAGCAGCGCGCTACCGCTCTCGAATCGCAGCGAAAGGCCGGCGAGGCGCGGCGCGAGCGATGGGTCCGCGGCCACCGTCACCTCGTACAGCAGCGGAAGCGTCCCCAATCCGGCGTCGGCGAGGCTTTGCCGAAGCTCTCGCTCGAGCGACAGCCGTGTGGCGCGGCTGCGCACTTCGCCGGCGACGACGACGAGGTCCGGGCGCGTCAGCACCGTGCCGCGGCGAAGCGCCGACAGCGGCGCGCGGTACACGGCCTGCACGACCGTCGTCCACGCGGGCGAGGTCGCGGCTCGCTCGGCACAGACCGCGTTGTGCGGATAGCCCCAGTGATCGACCGCGACGATCACCGCCAGCGCGGCCGCGCCAGGCGGCGCGAGACCGGTGAGCGGCGGCCGGTCGCCCGGGAGAGTCAACCACAGGCCGGGGCGCGCGTCGGCGCACGCGAGCGGCGGCGGCATGCGAAAGCGCGCGACCTCGAGCGCGAGCCACGAAACGCTGGCGAGGCTCGCCGCCGACGCCAGCACGAACCCAAGCCTCTTCCCCATCGCCGCCCCCGCCAAGCAACGGCTTCCATGGGGCAACGGTGCGATGGCTTTGCGGAGCTCAAATGGTGGCAAAGCGGTGAGGAATGCGGGCGCCCTGCCGACGCACGCGGCCGCGACCGTGCTAATCTAACTTGCATGAAACACTTGAAGCCCAAGGAAGCAGAGGAGCTTCTCGCCGCCAATCCGCAGGCGGTGTTCATCGATTGCCGCAGCGAGATGGAGTACTACTTCGTCGGCCATCCCATCGGCGCGCAACACGTCGCGTGGAACGACGGCCCGGACTGGGAGATCAATCCCCACTTCGTCGGACAGGTGAAGAAGGTGGCGAGCATGAACCGCCCCGTGGTGCTCATCTGCCGCAGCGGGCATCGCTCGGTGGACGCCGGCCTCGCGCTCGAGAAGGCCGGCTTCAGCGAGGTGTACAACGTGGTCGACGGCTTCGAAGGGCCGCTCGACGACAAGCATCACCGCGGCACGCGCTCCGGCTGGCGCAAGGAAGGCCTGCCGTGGGAGCAGCTGTAGCAGCGCAGGCGTTCGGCCCGCTCGCCGCGCAATTCCACGACACCGTGCCGCGCGCGAGCGGCAGCGAGCTCGCGGTCTTCCTTCGTCACGTGACCGGCGAGGTCACGCTCGCGCTCGACGTGATGTGCGGCACGGGCCGCGTCCTCGTGCCCTGCCTCGCGCACGGCGCGAAGCTCCACGGTGTGGATCAATCGCAGGCGATGCTTGCGAGGTGCGAAGCGAACGCTGCGGCGAGCGCCCACGCCACCGCGCTGTTCCGCCAGGACGTGGCGCAGCTCAACCTCCCCTTCCGCTACGGATGCGCCTTCGTCGCCGGCGGCGCGCTGCAGCTCGTCGCGATCCCCGCCGTGCACGCCGCGCTGACGCGCATCCGCGCCCATCTCGTGCCGCCGGGCACGCTGCTCATCGAGTGCCGCATTCCAGGTAGCGACCGGCAGCGCCTCGCCGCACCGCTGGTCGAGGTCTGCACCGTGAAGCTCGCCGACGGCTCGCAGATCGTGCGCCGCTCGGAGACGACGTGGACGCCCGATGCGCGGCTTGCGCGCGCGCAGCACCGCTATACGCATCGCCGCCGCAACGACCGCCTCGCCGAAGAGCACGAGAGCATCGCGAGCACCTGGTACGAGCGCGCCGAGATCGCCGAGATCGTGCGCGCCGCGGGCTATTCCGATGTGACGATCGAGCCGTGGCCCGCCGAGGCGGTCGAAGGCGACGCGTTCCTCGTGATGGCGCGCGCGTAGAAGCTACCAGCTCCCCGAGCTGCCGCCGCCGCCCGAGCTGCCGCCGCCGCCGGAGAAGCCACCGCCCCCCGAAGACCCCGACGACCAGCTCGATCCGCCGCCGCCGGAGGTCATCGTGAACCCACCGATCGTCGCCCTGCCCTTGGTCTTGAGCTCCTGCTGCGCCTTCTCGTACCACGGCGAGCGGCTGATGATCAGCTTCGCGACCGGATAGCCGACCACGTAGACGCATAGGAGCGCGAGCGCGCCCTTCACGCCCACGATGATGATCGGGAACATGGCCCAGAACGGGATGAGGAAGAAGTACAGAAACCAGCCCACGCCCGGCGTCAGCACGCCGATCACCGTGAAAAGGCCGATGATGCCGAAGATGAACGCGCCCAACAGGATGCGCATCGGCCACGGCGGCAATTCAGAGTTGTCGATCGTGTTGAAATGCACGCCGGAGCTCGACGGACTGTCCTGCGCGGGCTCGGTGCCCGATTCGAGCAGCGCGACGATCGCCTTCACCCCGTTCTCGACACCGCCGTCGAAGTTGTTGTTGCGAAACTCCGGCGTCATCTCGTTTCGGATGATGCGGCTCGACATCGCGTCGGTGAGCGTGCCCTCGAGGCCGTAGCCCACCTCGATGCGCATCTTGCGGTCCTTGGGCGCGACCACGACGAGGACGCCGTTGTCCTTACCTTTCTGGCCGAGCTTCCACGCCTGGAAGACATCGTTCGCGTATTCCTCGATGCTCGACTGGCCCGTGGTGGGGACGGTCAGTACGACGATCTGGTCGGTGGTCTTGTCCTCGTGCGCCTTGAGCGCGGCGGCAAGGCGCTCGCGCGCCGCGGGGGATAGGATCTCGGCGTTGTCGACGACGCGGCCGGAAAGATAGGGCACGTCGGACGCGACGGCCGACATGGCGAGGAGGAGCGCGCCGCAGGCGATCGCAAGGATCCTCACGCTCCGGGCTCCTCGATCGGGCGATCTGCGAAGGCGTTGCCGGTCTCGTGCGCGAATTTCTTGCCGGCAAGCAAGCCGCGGAGAGCATCGAGGCCGTCGAGGATCGCCTCGCCGGTGGCGCCGTTGCGAAGCTTCGCCGTCATCCGCGCGATGACGGCGTCCCATTCCGCCGCCGAGACGTGTGCATTGAGCCCCGTGTCGGCGAGGATCACCACACGCCGCTCGAGCATGCTGACGAGCACCAGCACCGCCGTGCGCTGCTTCGTCGCGAAAAGCTGGCGGTCGAGGAATTGCGCCTTCGCGCAGTGCGACACTTCGAGCGCCGCGCGCGACTCGCGCAGGAACAGGCGCGCGATGCCGGGGACGTGTACGGCCGCGAGCGCGCAGGCCGCGCCCACGGCGAGCAGCGCTACCACCGACGCGAGGACCGCGCCGGGGGTGCTCCACTCGCTGCGCAGGATCTCGCCTGCGGCGACCACGAGCGCCGTCATGGCCGAGCCCAGCGCGAAGGCCTTCCATACGGTTTCGGGGTAGACGTCGGACTTGGCGACGACCATCGTCACGACTTGGAGCCCGAGGTCCTTCTCGAGCGCGGCCACACGCGCCTCGATCGCCTGCATGTCGGAGGGCGTGAGATACATTGGGACTACAGCGCGAGGCTCATGTACACGGTGCCGGGCACCGGGTTGCGATAATACGGGGAACGCTCCGTGAAGCCCAGACGCTCGTAGAGCCTGCGCGCATCGCGCATGGAGGGGAGCGTGTCCAGGCGAAGCTCGCGGTAGCCGATGCCGCGCGCGTCGGACAGCAGCCTGTGCATCAGCGCCTCGCCGAGCTTCGAGCCGCGGCCCGCGGGCCGGACGTACAGCCGCTTCACCTCGCCGACGCCGGGCTCGGACAGCGGCCGCAGCGCGATGCATCCGACGAGTCCCGCGGCGCCTTGCGCGACATAGAGGCGGCCGTGCGGCGGCGCGTACGCGCCCGGGAGCGTTGCGAGCTCCTCGGCGAATCCCTGGAAGCACAAGTCGACGGCGAGCCACGCCGCGTATTCCTCGAACAGCGCCCGAACGTGCGCGAGATCGGCCGGCGCCGCCTCGCGGATCGCGACCGCCGTCAAGTCCCGCGCTCGCAGGCCGTGGTGCGAAGATCACTTCCGGGGTACTGCGCGGAGAGCTCGCGCAGTCTCGCCATCACCGATTGCTGCGGGTCGCGCACGACGATCACGGTCTGCGCGATTGGCTGCTGGCGGCGCTCGACCTTCGCGAGATTGATGCCGAGGCGCGCGAGCCCTTCGGTGTATGCGGTCGCGGCGCTCTCCGCATAGAACGTGCCGAAGGACACGGCGAACTGACCCTTCGGCGCGTCGGCCACGGTGAGCTCTTTCACGCCTTGCTTGCGGAGGTCGCCGATGCGGTTCTCCGCCGCCGCGCGCGTGGCGAACGGGCCCATGTTGACCCAGTAACCGCTGTCGAAGTCCACGCGCTTCTGCGACACGAGCCGGCCAAGCGCAAGCGGCTCGAGGTCGGCGAGCGCGCGCGTGCGGTCGACGTCGGAGAGCGGACCCCACTCCACGCACACGTCGGCCAGCGCGGCGACCTTGGCGGGCCCGAGGGCGGCGACCTGCTGCGGCGTGAGCAACTTGATCTTGTCGGGCTGCACCTGGTCCTGCAGCAGCACCGCTTCGCCGCCGCCGGTGTCGAGCCTCGTGTACAGGTACAGCGTCAGGTTCGCGAGCAGCAGGAGAACGATGACGATGCGCATGCTGCTAGGTTCCCGAATGCTCCGCGGCGAGCGCCAGCACGCCTTCGAGCACGAGATTATCCACGACCTCCAGCGGCCCGGTAAGGTGGGCCGCGATCTCGTGCGCCGCGCCCCCGGTGACGTAGCAGCGCACCGCGGCGGCGTCCTGGCGAAGCCGGGCGCGCATGAGCTCGACCGCGCCGCACACCGCCTGCGCCGCGCCGCTCGCGAGCGCGTCGGGCGTGTTGGTCGGAAACTTGTGGAAGCGGCCCGGCGGCATTTTGAGCGCGACCGTTCGGTCGGCGATCGATTGCAGCATGAGCCTGGGCCCCGGGACGATGAGGCCGCCCAGGAACACGCCGTTGCCGTCGAGCGCGTCGATGGTCACCACCGTGCCTGCGTTCACCGCGACGCATGGCGCGGGCGACGGCGCGCTTGCTAGGACGCGGCGGCGCGCCGCGACCAGCAGCGCCCAGCGGTCGCCGCTCAGCTGCGAGGCGGGCCGGTAGCGATTGACGACGCCGCCGCCGCGTTCCTGCGCGACGAGCCAGAGGATCGACAGCCGCCATCTCGCGAGCTGGCTCTCCACGCGCACTCGCGCGGGTTCGCCGCCCGCATTGACGCCGACGGCGCTCGCGGGACGTGGCAGGTTCTGCCAGTCGCGCAGCGCGAGGGTGCCGATGTCGGCGTTGGGGAGCACGCCCTGCGCGAGCCATCCGCGCGGACCGATCACGCCCCACTTCATCCTGCTGTTGCCGACCTGCAGGATGAGGGTGGGTTGGTCCATCCGGCGGTGCGCCGGGGGTTACGCTCGGCGGAGCGAGATCTCGCCGGAGAGGAAGCGGGCGCGGCGCGGGCCGTCGGCGAGCACGAGCGCGCCGGTGCTGTCGACGCCGGCCACCGTGCCCTTCACGCTCGCGCCGTCGGGCAGGAGCAGCTTCACCGGCTTGCCCTGGTAGGCGTGGCGGCGCTGCCATTCGGCGGCGAACGCCGGGAAGCCTGCGCGCGAGTACGCGTCGAGGGTGGCCGCGAGCTCGGCGGCGAGGCGCGCGAGCAGGTGGTTGCGGTCGATCGGGGGCGCCCCGCGGCCGGCCACCGTGGTCAGGTCGCTGACGGGCTGCTCGATGTTGCGGCGGATCTCGGCGGGCAGGCGCACGTTGAGGCCCACGCCGACGACGACCGTCGAGGGGCCGAGCGCGTCGCCGTTGAGCTCGACCAGGATGCCGCCGACCTTCAGGTGGCGGAAGACGAGGTCGTTCGGCCACTTGAGCTCGACGCCCGGCAGGCCTTCGGCTTCCAGCGCCCGCACGACCGCCACGCCGACGGCGAGCGACAGACCGGCCAGGAAGCCTGCGCCCTGCTCGTAGCGCCACCCCAGGGAGAATGTGAGGCTGCCGCCCGCCACGGCCGTCCAGGCCTTGCCGCGGCGGCCACGTCCGGCGCTCTGCCACTCGGCCGCCAATACGGCGCCGTGGATGTCGCGGCGCTGCGAGCGGCGCAGGAGCTCGGTGGAGGTCGAGCCGATCTGGTCGACCACCTCGATGTCGAGCGGCGGGAAGGCGGTCCCCTTGGCGGCCAGCCCGCGCAACCCGGCGCGGACCTCCTCTGCGTCGAGGAAGTCGGGGGTGGCCGTCAGGCGATATCCCAGCCCACGTACCCGCTCGAGCGAGAGCCCGGCGGTCTCGGCCTGCTTGAGAAGCTGCGAGACGCGGGCGCGGGTCAAGCCCACGGTCGCGGCAAGGTCTTCGCCGGAATGGAAGGCGCCATCGGCAAGTTGCCGCAGCAGCGAGAATCCTAGAGGAGTGAGCACTGACATCTACCTGTCATGTTGCGCCGCCAAATGTAACATGGCGGCGCGATTTACGCACCAATTACGGGCCTCGGAAATGGCGGATGTGAGTCCGCTCTGGGCAAATTCCAAGAACTGTAGGACAACGCGGTGCAAAAAAGGTTGACGCAGGGCAAGCGCAACCGGTGCTTTACGTTATAAAGGCCGGCGCACCGAAAAGCTAGGCCTATTGACCCGAGGCTTTGAGTTTGTCGAGGAGCACCCGGTGTAGGGCAGGGTCGCCGCAGGCGATCACGGGGCCGCCCTGGTCGCACGGGCCGCCGGCCCAGTTCGTGACGACCCCGCCCGCAGCCTCGATGATGGGGATGAGCGCCTGGATGTCGTAGGCCTGCAGGCCGTTCTCGATGACCACATCCACGAGACCCATGGCGAGCTGGGTGTAGCAGTAGCAGTCGCCGCCGTAGCGGCTGAAGCGCGCACCCGCCGCCACCGTCTCCAGGGCGGCTTTTTCGGACGCCGAGACGAACTGCCGGGGGTCGGTCGTGGCCACGATCGCCTCGGCGTGCTCGGGGCACGCGCGCGTGCGGAGCGTGCGGGTCTCGCCGCCGCGCCGCCATTGCGCCCTACCGCCCGCGGTCCCGAGGAAGCTTTCCCCGACGTAGGGCTGGTGGGCCACCCCGACGACCGGCGCCGCGCCATCGTGCAGCGCGATCAGGATGCCCCAATGCAGCTGGCCGAGGATGAAGCTCTTGGTGCCGTCGATGGGATCGATGACCCACGTGAGCGCGGAGATGCCGAGCTCGCGGCCGTGCTCCTCGCCGTGGATCCCGTGCGCCGGATAGGCCGCCTTGATGGCGTCGCGGATCACGCTTTCGGCGGCGCGGTCGGCGGCGGTGACCGGGTCGTACCCCATGAAGTTGCGCTTGTCCTCGACCACAAGCGCCTGGCGGAAATGGGGAAGCACCACGGCACCCGCGGCTTGCGCCGTCCGGTACGCGAATTCGAGGTAAGCGGCGGCTTCGGCGGGACCGATCATTTCGACGTTGCGCCGAGCACGTCGCGCTCGGTGTCGGCGCTCATCACTTCCTTCCACGCACCGGCATTGTCGCGCGCGGCGAGCCACTGCGCCGTGTCGCGCACCGTGTCCGCGAGCGGCCGCGTGCGCAACCCCGCCCGCTGCGCTTTCGTGCAATCGATGAGCATGAAGCCGGCCTCGTCCTGGAAGGACTCCGGAATCCACAGCGGGAGGCCTGTCCACGGCTGCACCTTGGCCTCGACCAGATGGGCTTCATCGACCCAACGCGGCCGCGGCGCGCTTGCGCCACCGACCGCTTGCAGCGCCGCTACGACGCCGGCCATGGTCCATTGGCCGGCTTGGCTCGTCGCGTTGTGCGTGCCTTCGAGCTGCTTGTCCAGGAGCTCGCGCATGAACGCGGCGAGATCGCGCGCGTCGATGAACTGCAGCGGACGCGCGGGCGGGTTGGGCACGACGGCCTCGGCGGGGCGGTCGCCCAGCAAGGCGGGGTGCACGAAGCGGGCGACCCAGTAGCCGAAGCGGTCGGTCGAATCGTGCGGACCGACGATGAGGCCGGGCCGCACGTTGAGCGCCCGGTCGCCGTACACCTCGGTCACGACGCGCTCGCACGCCGCCTTGAGCGGCCCGTAGTACTTGCCGATCTCCTCGCTCGTCGGATCCTCGAGTGCGCCCACCGGATCGTGTTCGTTCAATCCCGGGCGCGCGGCCGCGGTGTACACCGAGATCGACGACACGAACAGGTAGCGGCCCACTCGCGGCGCGAGGAGCTCGGCCGATTCGCGCACCACGCGCGGCACGTAGCCGCAGGTGTCCACGACGGCGTCCCATGTGCCGTGCTCGATCGCGGTGAGGCCGGGCGAGACGGCGGGGTCGCGGTTGCCGGTGAGCGCGCGCACCCGACCGGCCCAGTGGTCGGGCTGCTTGCCGCGCGTGAACACCGTCACGTCGTCGCCATAGGCGAGCGCGACGTCGACGAAATGGCGTCCCAGGAACCGCGTGCCGCCGAGGACGAGGAGCTTCATCGCGGCACGATGGACACGCCGTTGAGCTTCTCCTGCGCCTCGATGAGCGAGGCGACGTACTTGTCCCCGAAACCCAGGAGGTTCGCGTTGACGAGGCTCTGGTGCACGGCCTCGCCCATGATCGCCGAAACGGGCAGCGACTCCGCGAAGTGCGTGTAGTAGCGCAGGTCCTTCATCGCGTTGGACAGCGTGAACTTGAGGCCCGACAGGTCGCCGTCGTTGTCCAGCATCTTGCCGACCATCATCTGGAAGATGCCCGAGTTGACGGCGCCCGCCGAGATGAGCTGATGCAGCTTGCGCAGCGACAGGCCGGACTTCACCGCGGCTGCGCAGGCCTCGGCCGTGGCCGTGGCAATCGCCTGGGCGATGAAGTTGTTGATGAGCTTGAGCACGATGCCATGGCCGGGCGGTCCGGCGTGCACGATGTTCTCGCAAAAGGCGGCGAACACGGGCGAGAGCTTGTGGAACGTCGCATCGTCTGCACCCACCATGATATTGAGGCGACCCTGCTCCGCCTCGACCGGCGTGCGCGCGAGCGGCGCATCGACGAAAAGCACGCCTATCGTCGCGAGCTCCTCGCGCATCTTCGTCGTCGTGGCGGGCTCGCTCGTCGAAGTGTCGATCACGATCAGGCCGCGCTGCGCGGTGTGGACCAGACCGTCCTTGCCGTTGACGATCTCCTCGACCTGCGGCGCGCCCGTCACGCACAGGAAGACGATGTCGTTGCCGCGCGCGAGGTCGGCGCTGGTCGGCACTTCCTTCGCCCCCGCGGCGAGGAGGTCCTCGAGCGGCTTGCGGTTGCGATGCGCGCGCACCGTGAGCGGGAAGCCCTTGGTCACGAGGTTCCTGGCGATGCCGTGGCCCATGAGCCCGAGACCCGTGAATCCGATACGTGGCTTGTCCATGCATTTCTCCTCAGTAATTGCCGGTCCCATCAATCGACGGCGGTCGGTTCCGGGGAGGCGATGAGCGCGCGCCGTCGCTCGTGCCAGGTCAGGAGCAGGCCGCTGCCGGCGATGAGCGCCATCCCAGCGCAGGTGAGCGGACCCGGCAGGTTCTCGAAGGCGAGCCAGCCGATCAACGTGGCGAACACGAGATGCACATAGGTGAAGGGCGTGAGCGCCGAGGCCGGCGCACGCTGAAAGGCGAGGATGAAGAGGAAATGGCCGACCGTGCCGAGCACGCCGATAGCGAGCATGAGGCCGACGTCGGTCCAGGCGACGTCGATCGCCGAGCCGAACCAGGGCCAGACGAGCGTCATGATCGCCACGCCGACCAGCCCGGGGTAGAACAGCGTCACGCGCGGGTCCTCGCCGGCGAGCATGCGTGTGGTGATCTGGTACACGGCGTAGCAGCCGGCCGACGCGAGCGCGAGCAGGGAGGCGCCGTTGAAGATCTCGGCGCCGGGCTGGACCACCATCAGCATGCCGGCCAGGCCCGCCACCACGAACGCCATGCGCGACGGCGTGAGGCGCTCGTTCAGGAAGGCAATGGCCAGCACGATCACCAGCGTGGGCGTCAGGTAGTTGAGCGCGGTGGCGTCGGCGAGCGGCATGAACTTGAGCGCCGTCATCATGCAAAGCGACGAGCCGATCAGAAGCACGCCGCGCACGAGCTGCATGCGAAGCTGGCGGGTGTGCACCATGCGCCTGCCCATCGACGGCGCGAGCCAGATCAGCATGGCGACGACCTGCGCCCCCCAGCGCGCCCACACGAGGAGGGGGACCGGGTAGCGTGCCGCGAGGTACTTGATGATCGCATCGGAGACGGAAAAGATGGCGACCGCGCCCACGATCATGAGGATGGCCGAGGACGGGATGTGGGCATGGCTTCTCGACATGCGTTACTTCGTCGTGGCGATGAACGCGTTAAACGAGGCCTGTTGCGTACGTCGCATCGCGATGCAACCGTCGATCCTCTCGAGCGCCTGCCTGTACCTGCGCTCGCCGCCGTCGACTTTCGCCGCGCGTGCTTCGAACGCCGCCACGAACTGCACGCGCTCGCGCGTCGTGCATGCGCCGCCCGCCCAGGCCGCGAGGAAGCTCTGCCGCTCCGCCGGAACGGCCGTCGCGACCGCGCCTTCGTGCCCGGCGAGGTAGGCGAGCGCCGCGTAGCGCGTGTCGTCGTCCTCGAGGGCATGGCGCAGGAGCTCGCTCGCGAAGCGACCCTTGCCCGAGGTCGCGAGCGCGAAGGCGCGCGTGAGGAGCGCCGGGTCGCGAAACGAGCCGAGCGCGATGAAGACGTCCTCGCGCTCGTTCTCGTCCTTGCCGGTGACCGCGATGTCGGCGAGGCTGTCGAAGAGCTTTGTGGCGTCCTCGTCCTCGCTCGTGCGCGCGGCGACCGCGAGGATGGTGACGCGCGCCTCGGGCGGGATCGCGCTGCGGTGGACGATCCAGCGCTGCGCGAGCTGCTGCGCCTTGCGTGCGAGCGCGGCGTCGCCGCCGCGCACCGCGACGAGCTCCGTGGCCACGATGCGAAGGCGCAGGACGTCGGGCGCGTCGCCCCGGCGCGGCAGCCAGCCGAGCGCACGCGCCCGGTCTGCGAAGTGATGCCTGATCCATGCCGCGTAGCGCGCCCGGTTGTCGCTGTCGACAAGGCCCGCGGGGACGCTGGCGGCGAGGTCGCACGCACGCCGCGCGCTGCGCGAATCGGGGTTGCCAGCCTGCCTCGCCGCGATGCGAAGCGTGACGTCGTAACCCACGGCACCGGCACGGGACAGGGTGGCGAGATCGCCGAGCAGCGGCTCGTAATCGGCGGGGGCCAGCACTCGGTCTGCCTTCGCGAGCGCATCATAGAGCGCGGGCGTCAGCCGCGGCAGGTAGTAGCCGACGCCAGTGCGGTTGGCAACGACCCACTGCGGACAGATGCTCACGGCAAGCGGCACGACCTGCACCGGCTCGCTCACGAGCACGCAGGCCTGGCGGCCCTTGGTCGCGTCGCCGAAGTCGAAGCACGCCGGAAAGGCCCACCTGCCGCTTCCGGGGGCGCTTCCTCCCGACAACAGGAAACGCTGCTGCGTGAGCCTGAGCGAGGGCTTGCCGGTGCAGTCGAGCGCCACGTCGAGCAACGGCACGCCGCCGGTCTCGGCGAACGTACGGAAGGCCGGTAGCGCCGCATCGTCGGCGGCGGCGAGCGACGCGAAGAAATCCTCCGCGGTCGCGTTGCTCCACGCGTACTTCGCGACGTAGCGGCGCACGCCTTCGCGGAACTTGTCGGGCCCCAGCCACTGCTCGAACATCGCGAGCAGCGTCTCGCCCTTCGCGTACGTGATGCTGTCGAACGCGGCGCGGATGTCCGCGTCCTCGATGACCGGCGGCCGCAGGGCGCGGGCCGCTGCGAGCTGGTCGAGCTCGATCGCCTTCGTCCGTTGCAGCGAACGCCAGCCGGCCGGCCACTCCGGATGCAGCTCCTGCGTGACGCGCGTGCCGAGCCAGGAGGCGAACGACTCGTTGAGCCACAGGTCGTTCCACCAGGCCATGGTCACGTAGTCGCCGAACCACATGTGCGAGATCTCGTGCGCGGCGATCCCAACGAAGCGCTGCTTGAACATGGGCGAGGTCTCGTCCGGGCGGGCGAGAAGCGCGCGCGCGCTGAACGTGATGAGCCCGGGATTCTCCATCGCGGTGCCGAACGTCGATTTCGGGTAGGCGACGAGGTCGAGCTTGGGAAACGGGAACGGCTGTCCGAAATAGTGCTCGACCGCGGCGAGCACGGCGCCGGCGCTCGCGGCGGCGTAGTCCGCCTCGCCGCCCCGGTCCCTGGGCACGACGATGGAGACCGGAGTTTGGTGGATTCCCGCACGCCCGGCGTCGCGCACGTCGAACTCCCCGACCGCGAACGCGACGAGGTAGGAAGGCAGCGGCGGCGAGCGCTGGAACGTCACCTCGCGCCACCCCTTGTCCGCCGCGCGCTCGCTCTCGATGGGCATATTGGCGAACGCGCGCATGCCGGCGGGTATCGTCAGCACGATCTTCCACGGCGCCTTGCGGTCGGGCTCGTCGAAGCAAGGGAACACGCGCCGCGCATCGCGCGGCTCGAATTGGGTGAGCGCGTACCAGCGGCCGCCTTCGTCCTGGCGGAAGAGGCCGATGCCGCCGTTGCGCTGCACGGGACCGGTGTAGGCGAGCGTGAGACGCACCTCGCCGGGCGGGAGCACTTTCGCGAACGAGAGGCCGATGACGTCGTCGGTGCCGGGCACCACCGTGCCCGCGATCGCCTCGTCCGGTGCGGACAGCGCCGCCGCGCGCACCTCCCGCACGGCGAGCGCCTTCGCATTGAGCCAGACGAGATCGGTCGGCTCGAGCACGCGCACCGTGATGTCGATGCTTGCGCCGAAGGCGTCGCTCGCCGGGTCGACACGCACGCGCGCGTCGTACGCCAGCGGCTGGACGTTGCGGGGAAGACGCAGGCCCGGGACCGCCGTGACACCCGAATCCGCCGCGGCCTGCGCCGCGAGCAGCAGCCCCGCGAGCGCGGCGAGCGCGCGCACTCGCACGACGCGGCGGGTGGAAGCGGCAGTCAACGTGGCATTGCTTTGAAAGGCCGGGCCATTCTATCAGCCCGCTGCGCGGCCTCCGGCGGGCGCCCTGACCGCGACGAGCGCGGCGCCGACCACGAGCGCCGTGGCGGCGGCCAGCAGCGGCGTGAGCGGCCGTCCGGTCACCGCGAGCAGGAGCGCGGTGGACAGAAGCGGCGTCGCGTAGGCAAGCACGCCGATCACGCGCGGATCGCCGCGTTTCATCGCCACGTCCCAGAGGTAGAAGGCCGCGCCCATCGGCCCGAGGCCCAGCGCGGGAAGCCGCCACGCGTCGCCCGCCGCGAACGAGGCGGACGGCTCGAACAGCGCGTGACACGCGAGCGCCAGGAGGCCGGAGGCGAGCGCGAAACCGCCGATCGCCCACGACGAGAACGGCGGCACGCGGCGCACGAGCAGCGAGTAGCAGGCCCAGGTAAGCGCCGAGCCTCCGGCGAGCGCGAATCCGATCGCCGCGCGTGCGCTCATCGCGGCAGGTGCGATGCCGATCGCAAGCGCGGCACCCGCAAACCCGAGAAGGGCCGCGAGCACGTGCCGCAGCGTGAGGCGCCAACCCGGCAGTAACAAGGGCGTCAGGAGCACGATCAGCAGTGGCCATAGGTAGTTGACGAGATTGGCCTCCACCGGCGGGGCGAAGCGCAGCGCGAGAAAGAGCAGGAAGTGGAAGCCGAAAAGGCCGCAGATGCCGAGCAGCAGCGTGCGCGGCGGGACCCGCCACTCGCGCCAGCGCCAGACGCCGGGCAGCGCGCCGAGCACGAGCGCGCAGCCGGTGAGAAGAAACGGCGGAAGGTGAGAGAGCGTGAGCCCGAGTGCCGCGAGCGTGCTCCAGAGCAGGATCGCGCCGGCGGCGGCGGCGAGTGGAAGCCTCATCGCAGGAAGCTACTTCGCCGGCCGTATCATCCCCGCGTTGAAGCGGCGCTCGGGCCGATGCGTCACGGCGAGATTCTTCTTCGACGCGTAGTCGAAGATCGGATAGAAAACCGGGATGATCGCCTGGTCCTCCATGGCGAGCTCGATGGCGCGCGTGAGCCACGCGCTGCGCTTGCCTTCGTCCATCTGCACCAGCGCCTCGCGCGCGAGCGCGTCGACCTTCGCGTTGCTGTAGCGCGTGCGGTTCGCGGTGCCGGCGCCGGTGGAGGCATCCGGCGTCATGAGCAGCGCCCGGATGCCCGCACCCGCCTCTTCCGAGCCGTACTGCGCGGCGAACGCGCTGAACTCCTGCTTGCTCGCGCGCCCGAAAAAGATGCTGCCGGGCACTGCCTCGATCTCCACCTTGAGGCCCAGGCGCGACCACATCTGGCCGATCGCCTGCGCCACGGCGGCGTCGTTCGGGTAGCGGTCGTTGGTCGTGGCGAGCACGATGCGGAAGCCCTCGCCCCAGCCGGCCTCCTTCAGGAGCGCCTGCGCCTTCGGCAGATCGAACGGGTCGGGCTTCAACTTCTGGCTCGTGCCTGGGTAGGTGGCGGGCAGGAGCTGAGAGGCGGGCTGCGCACTGCCTTCCATCAACTTGTCGGCGATGAGCTGGCGGTTGATCGCGAGCGACAGCGCCTTGCGCACGCGCGGGTCCTTGAGCGGATTCGCGGTCAGCGGCTTGCCGTCCTTCGCCGTCACGTGGGGTGACACGTCGCGTGCCGAATCGAGCGCGATATAGTGGACGAGGCCTGCGGCGCCGTTCGTGAGGCGGAAGCGCGGGTCGGCGCGAATGCGCGCGAGGTCGGCGGTCGGCGGCAGGTCGATGGCGTCGACCTCGCCCGCAAGCAGCGCAGCGACGCGCGTGGGGTCCTTCGCGATCACCTTCTCCGTCACCTCCGCCCACGGCTCCTTCGGGCCCCAATACGCGTCGTTGCGCGCGAGCACGAGGCGGTCGCCGTTCACCCATTCGACCACCTTGTACGCGCCCGTGCCGATCGCGGCCTTGCCCGAGTTGAAGTCGGCGGTGGTTGCCGACTTCGCGATGCGCGCCGGCACGATGAGCACGCGCGACATCTCGAACGCGAGCTTGGGGTTGGGCGCCTTGGTCTTGATGATCAGCGTATCGTCGCCCTGCGTGGTCACGCTCGATATGCCGCGCACGAACTGCGCGAAGGAGTTGGGCGAGTTCGGCACGTTGGGCACGCGCTCGAAGGTGGCGATGACGTCGTCCGCCGAGAAGTCGCTGCCGTCGTGGAACTTGACGCCATGGCGCAGCTTGAACTCCCAGGTCGTGTCGTCGATCACGCGCCAGCTCGTCGCGAGCGCCGGCTTCAGCTGCTGGTCGGGGGCCACGTAGACCAGCGGGTCGTAGATCATCGCGTGCGACGACCCCGTGGGAAACGCGTTGAAGAAGTGCGGGTCGAGCGTGTTGAGCTCGAGCTTGGTGCCGAGCACGAGCGACTGCGCGAGCGCCGCCGGCATCACCAGCGCGGCGGCAAGCAGGATGACGAGATTTCGGAGGACGGCCATAATCCGTCACGACCCTCTTTGAAGCGAAGCGCGAACGATACCGCAAACGCCCATGACCCGTCCCCGCATCGCCCTCGGCAGCTTCATGCTGGAGTCCAACGCGCATTCGCCGCTGGCCACCCGCGAGGAGTTCGAGCAGAACGTCCTCATCGCGCCGGACGACCTGCTCGCCGACCTTCGCGGCGCCCATCCGTCCTCGCCGGGTTGCCTCGCGGGTTTTTTCGAGGCGATGTCGGGCGCGACCTGGGAGCCGGTGCCGATGATTGCCGCGGCGGTGGGCGCGAGCGGGCCGATCGAGCAGGCATTCTTCGACGAGATCGTGGCGTCGATGACGCGCTCGCTCGAGGCGGCGCTCGCCCACGCGCCGCTCGATGCCGTATTCATTTCGCTGCATGGCGCCGCCATCGCCACCGCCGACCCGGACCCCGACGGCACGCTGCTCGCAGCCGTGCGACGCGTCGTGGGCGAGCGCGTTCCCGTCGCAGCCACGCTCGACCTTCACGGCAACGTGTCCGCGGCGATGGTGACGAACGCGGACTACCTCGCCTCCTATCTCACCAATCCGCACGTGGACACGCACGCGCGCGGCGCCGAATGCGCCCGCGCCCTCCTGCGCATGATCGAAAGCGGCGCGCGCCCGCATCGAGCCTTCGTCAAGCTTCCGTTCATCCCGCCTTCGGTCACGCAGAACACGAAATCGGGGCCGTACGGCGACATCATCGCGTTCGGCCAGGCGCGGGCGGGCGGCGACGTGCAGAACGTGAGCGTGTTGTCAGGGTTCACGCTGGGCGACACCCCGAAGGCCGGCATGAGCGTCGTGGTGAGCGCGGCCACCGCGGAGGCCGCGTCGCGGACCGCACGCGAAGTCGCAACGCGCGCCTGGGCCGATCGCGTGCGCTACGTCCCGCATCTCACGTCCCTGGCCGAGGCCACCCGCATGGCCGCTGCCGTCGGCCGCGATCGTTCGCTCCCGCCGCTCTTATTCGCCGACGTGGCCGACAACGCGGGCGGCGGCGGGCGCGCGAACACGGTGTGGATCCTCGAGGCGTTCCATCGCGCCGGCGTCACCGGCTGTGCGCTGGCGATCTTCTACGACCCTCGCGTGGCGGCTCAGGCGCACGCGGCAGGCGTCGGTGCGACCCTGCAGGTCGCGTTCAACCGGGACGAGACGCACCCGCTCTCCGGCAGGTTCGAAGCCGACGGCGTGGTGATGCAATTGCACGACGGGCGTTTCATCGGGCGCCGCGGCATCGCGGCGGGCCACGCCATCGCGCTTGGACCGTGCGCGCGCATTCGCGTCGGCGGCATCGACGTGATCGTGGTGAGCGTGCGCCAGCAGGCGAAGGACCCGGTGTTCCTGGAGGACATCGGGGTCGATATCGCGGCGCTGCGCTCGCTCGTCGTCAAGTCGCGCGGGCACTTCCGCGCGGCGTTCGACGAGTTCTTTCCGGACGAGCGTATCGTCGAGGTGGACGTCCCGGGCCTGACTACGCCCGTGCTCAAGAACGTTCCCTACGAGCACCTGCCGCGGCCGATCTATCCGCTCGACGAGGACTGGGGCTTTGAAGTCGGCGAGCCGCAGGTCTTTGCCGCGCGCCGAAGCTAGGCCAACGCTATCTCCACGCGCCGGTTGCGTTTGCCCTCGCTCTTGATCTTGAGCACGCGGATGGCGCCGATCTCGGCGATGTTGCGCACGTGCGTCCCGCCGCACGGCTGGAGGTCGATGCCCGGGATGCGCAGCAGGCGCACGCGGCCGCTGCCGCGCGGCGGCTGCACGCTCATCGTCTTCACGAGCTCGGGACGCGCATCGAGCTCCTCGTCCGTGATCCACACCGTCTGCGTCTCGACCCCGCGCGCGATGAGCGCGTTGGTCTCGCGCTCGATCTTCGCGGCATCGAGCAGGCTCATGTCGATGTCGAAGTCGAGCCGCGCCTTCTCGGGCGCGATATTGCCGCCGGTGACCGGCGCCACGACGACGCACGACATCACGTGCAGGGCGGTGTGCAGGCGCATGAGCGCGTAGCGCCGCTCCCAGTCGATCGCGAGCGTCACCGACTCGCCCACCTCGAGGGGCGGCGAGCCCGCGGCCGCGACATGCAGCACGCTGTCCGGCGTCTCGCCCTTGCGCGTATCGGTTACCGCGACACGCTCGCCGCTCGCGCGGACCAGCACGCCGCTGTCGCCCTGCTGGCCGCCGCCCAGCGGATAGAAGATGGTGCGGTCGAGGCTGACGCCGCGCTCGCCGAACCCCGTGACACGCGCAGCGGCTTCGCGCACGTACGCGTCGTCGCGAAAGAGGAGCTCGGTAGGCATAGGGGCATTGTAGCGGTAAGATCGCTCGTCTATCCCGGTTGCGGAAGGATCCTGCGATGCGAGGCACATTCCCACTGATCGTCCTCACCGCGCTGCTTGCGGCCGCCGCGCCGATACACGCCCAGCAGGCATCGGTTCGGCCGCGGGTCGTGATGCAGGTGAGCGACGCCGATCCCGCGAAATGGAACCTCGCGCTCAACAACGCGAAGAACATCCAGAGCGATCTCGGGGCCGCCAATGTCGATATCGAGATCGTGGCGTACGGGCCCGGTATCGGCATGCTCAAGGCCGATTCGGTGGTCGGCAACCGCATCGACGAAGCGGTGGCCGCGGGCGTCAACGTGGTGGCCTGCGAGAACACGATGCGCGGCCAGAAGCTCGCCAAGGCCGATATGCTCGCCAAGGTCGGCTACGTGTCGGCCGGGGTCGTAGAGCTCATGCAGAAGCAGCAGCAGGGCTGGGCTTACATCAGGCCCTAGCCGCCGTGGACGAATCGAGGCGGCCGGGCACGATCGGCGCAGGCTACGCCGACCGCTATCTCGCCGACAGCGAGGTCCGCGACATCGTGCGCGAGGGCCTTGCGGCGTTGCGTCCCCAGGGCAAGCGCATCCTGTTCATCATCCCGGACGGCACGCGCACGATGCCGATGCCGCGGATGTTCGCGCTGATACAGGACGAGCTCGCCGGCCGTGCGGCGGCGGTCGACTTTCTGATCGCGCTCGGCACGCACCAGCCGATGGACGACGCCGCGCTCGGCGCGCATCTCGGCGTCGCGGTCGAGAGCGGACGCGCGGGCGCCTCTCGCGTGTTCAATCACGCGTGGGAGGACCCTGCGACGTTTCGCACGATCGGCACCATCGCAGCGGACGAGATCGCGCGATTGTCGGGCGGCCGACTCGCGCAGGACGTCACCGTCGCGCTCAACAAGCGCATCTTCGACTACGACCAGCTCGTGATATGCGGGCCCGTGTTCCCGCACGAGGTGGTCGGGTTCTCCGGCGGCAACAAGTACTTCTTCCCCGGCATCGCCGGCGCCGACGTCATCAATTTCACCCATTGGCTCGGCGCGCTCATCACCAACTACGAGGTGATCGGTTCGGGCCACACGCCGGTGCGCGCCGTGATCGACCGCGCCGCGTCGATGGTCACCGTGCCCACGGCGTGCTTCGCCCTGGTCGTCACCGCACAAGGCATCGCCGGCCTCTACTTCGGTGATGCGCGCGACGCGTGGGAGAAGGCCTCCGCGCTGTCCGCGCAGCGGCACATCGTGTGGCTCGACCGCCCGATGAAGGCGGTGCTCTCCGTGATGCCGCCGATGTACGCCGACGTGTGGACCGCGGGCAAGGGCATGTACAAGATCGAGCCCGCGGTCGCCGACGGCGGCGAGGTGATCATCTACGCACCGCACATCCGCGAAGTGAGCGTGACCCACGGCAAGATCCTCGAGGAAGTCGGCTACCACTGCCGCGATTACTTCACCGCGCAACCTGAACGCTTTGCGGCATACCCGGGCGGCGTGCTCGCGCACTCCACGCATGTGAAGGGACTCGGCACCTACGACAAGGCAACCGGTGTCGAAACACCGCGCGTCACCGTGACGCTCGCCACGGGCATCCCGGAAGCACGCTGCCGAAAGATCAACCTGAGCTACCGCGATCCGGGCTCGATCGACATCGCCTCCTGGCGCGGCCGCGAGGACGAAGGCATCCTCGTCGTGCCGCGCGCGGGAGAAATGCTGTATCGCCTGAAGCGCGGCTAGAGCGCTAGCGCGCCGCCGCGATCTTCGTCCCGCACTTGCCGCAGAAGTTGGCGCCTGCAGCGAGCGCCGCGCCGCACTTGGTGCAGAAGCCCGCGGTCTGCGCGGCTGCCGGCGCTGCCACCCGGCGACGCCACATGAAGAGCACCAGCAGCACGCCGACGATGCTGAGCGCGGCGAACGCGACGGCGGGCACAACCCATTCCGGCAAGTTGGCTCCGCTCGCAGCGGGCGCCGCGGGCGCCGATGCAGCGGACGCAGGCCCAGCCTGCGCCGTGCGGATGCCCTTGATGTCGACCGACGGACGCGCGTCCGCCTTCGTGTACTTGATCGTGATCGGCAGCGCCTTTCCCGCGGGAAGCGCCCCGAGGTCGCCGAAGCGGTAGGTCATGCCTTCGCCGCCGGTTGACTTCTCCGCGAGGTTCGGCTCGACGACGATGCCTTCGGCCGCCGCAGGCTCCTGCACGACGACCGTCGCACGATCGACGGCGAGATCCCCCGGCCACGTGTAGGTGAAGCTACGCGCCCGTTCGCTCGTCTGCACCGGCGCGTAGAACTCGACGTGGAAGAAGCGCTCGGGCAAGTCGAACTTGACGGTGACGTAGTCGCCGGACTTCGTCTGCTCGTTCTTGAGGTTGAGGAGGTTGCCGTCGGCGCTTGACGAGTAGGCCACCGCTGCGGCGCCCTCCGACGCGGCGGGCAGGCGTATCGAGATCGCGGCCGGGAGCTTGACGCCTTCGGCCAGCACGCCGCGCAGGATGACGAGCGCGGCCGGACGGTCGTACTCGGGCCATATCTCGACGGCGAGGCTCGCAAGCCGCGGGGCCGCCTGCGCCCACGCGAACGCGGGTGCGAGCAGCGCGAGGAGAAAGAGGAAGCGGCGCAAGAGAGTGGATGGAGCGGGTGAAGGGAATCGAACCCTCGTCGTAAGCTTGGGAAGCTTCTGCTCTGCCATTGAGCTACACCCGCGCGGCGTGCAATTCTACTGCACCGCGCCCACGGCGGCGATGGCCGCGTCGATCGCCGCCGCTTCGTCGAGGCACGCCATGGAGACCGCACGATCGCGCAATGCCGCGAGGGCGGCGGGGTCCGCGTGGCCCCGCCCCGCGTCCGCAAGCGCATGGGCCAGCCCCACCTGCAGGTCGGTCCAGGGCACGGGCTCCGCGTGCATGAACGCGGCGAGCCGCTCGGCGTAGCGGTCGGCGTCGTCCCATGCGCCGGCCTCGAGCGACGCGGCGATCGCGTCGCGGTAGAACCAGATGCTGCTGTGCGCGAGCGAGCCCTCGCGCAACAGGGTCTCGCCCAGGCGGAGTGCCGCGGCGCGCTCGGCGGCATCCGCGGCGTAGCAGGCGAGCGCGCCTTGCACGATCGCGCCCGAGAATCCGTGGCCCGTCTCCGCAGACGTCTTCCACGCCGCGTCGAGCAGCTCGCGCGCCTTGGCGGGGTCGTCGCGTCCACGGGCGCGCGCGAGCAGGATCAAGTCCATCGTCTCGTAGCGGCGCGCGCCGATCTCGCGCGCGATCGCGAGGCTGTGCGTGAGATGGACGATCGCCTCTTCGCGGCGGCCGCCCGCGACCAGCATCCATCCCGTGACTTCCTCGATCATCGTTTCGGCAAGCCGATGGCGCAGCGCGCGCGCGTCGGCGCTCGCCCGCGCAAGACGGGCGAGGCTCGCCTCGCTGCGGCCCAGCCAGTGCTCGACGATCGCGATCATCGCGTGGTTCATGAGCGCGAAGCGGGTGAGCCCTTCGCGCTCGCAGATCGCGACACACCGCGAAAAGGCGTCGTGCGCCGACAGCATCCGGCAGTGCGCGTAGTACGCGTCGCCAAGGCCGCTTTGCGCCTGCGCTTCGGCCTCCGCGTCGCCCGCGCGCTGCGCGAAGTGCAGCGCCTGCTCGTGCTCGCGCTGGCAGGCGGCGGCATCGCCCACTGCGAAGTGAAGGTTCCCGCGCAGGTAGTGGATGCGCGCGAGCTCGCGCTCCATGCGCCCGGCGTCGGCGAGCGCCTGCGCGCGGTCGAGCGCCTCCAACGCCGGAGGCATCGTGCTCGTCACGCGGTAGCCCGCGGCGATGCCGATCCACGCGGCGCAGCGCGCGCGATCGCCGGGCGCGACCGGCAGCGCGCGCTCGAAGGCGGCAATCGCGCCCTGCGCATCGCCCAGGTCGCGGCACAGCTCGCCTTCGAGCATGGCGAGGTCATGACGTACGTCTTCCGCGGCCGGGAGCGCGGCACCGCGGCGCAGGAGACGCAACGCTTCATCGAAGCGCAGCGCCGCAGCCTCGCCGCGCGCCGCTTCCAGATACGCCGCCGCCGCGCGCGCATCTTCCGCGCGGTCCAGGTGCGAGGCGCGAAGCGAGGCGTCCCGCGTCTCGTACCACGCCGCGGCGCGCAGATGAAGCGAGCGTCGCACGCTGTGCAGGAGCGAGGCGTACGCGCCGTCGCGGATGAGCGCGTGCACGAACATGAGCCGACCGGCGTGTCCCGCCTCGCGCCGCACGAGATCGCGCTCGACAAGCGCTGACCCGTCGTAGGCCGCGTCCGCGACCAGATGTCGCAGCGCATCGAGGCCGAAGCGCTGGCCGATGACCGACGCCGCCTGCAGCGCGCTCTTGTCGGCCGGCGCGAGTCGATCGAGGCGCGCGAGCACGACGCTCTGGATCGAGCCGGGGATCGTCGCGCCGTCCGCGCCGCTTCGCAGGAGCTGGGTCAGGAACAGCGGATTGCCTTGCGCGCGCTCCACGCAACGCAGCGCCACGTCCGGGTTGGCCTCGAGGTAAGTGCGGGCGAGCGCGAGCGCATCGGCGTTGCCGAGCGGCGGCAGGTCGAGGCGGACGACGTCGCGCGCCGCGGTCATCGGATCCCCTTCCCGGCGCGTGGTGAGCACGAGGAGGCACGGGGCGCGGTGCGCGCAGCGCGACCACACGTCGATGCACGCCAGCACCCACGGCGAGGCCCAATGCACGTCCTCGATACAGATCGCGACCGGGCGTTGCGCAGCGGCACGCTCGAGTGTCATGCCCAGCACGCGCAGCTTGCCCTGCGTGCGTCCTTCGTTGTCCATCGCCTCGTAGCGCGCCTGTGCGCGCGACGGGATCGCCATCAGGTCGGCGGCGAAGGGCTCGTCTTCCGCGGACAGGCGGCCGTCGGACACGGCGCAGTCGATGGCCTCGCGGCGCTCCGCCGCCGAAGCATCGGCGGCAACGCCGTGCAGGCTCGCGTAGACAGCGTGCGCCGCGTCGCGTCCGCGCGCGGCGCCGAAATCGAGCACGGCGGCGTAGTGCGTGTCGCACCCCGCAGCGGCCGCCGCCGCAAGCAGCGCCTCCGCGAGGCGTGTCTTGCCCATGCCGGGGTCGGCACGCAGGAGGCACGTCGCACCCACGCCCGACCGCTTCAGGGCGTCCTGGAGCAAGCGGAAGCGGGCGAGCTCCACGTCGCGGCCGACGAGGGGCGTGGCGGTCGCGGCCGCGTCGATGAGGCCGCGCAGCCGCCACACGCGCATGTCGCCGGCGAAGCCGCGGATGGGCAGCGTGCCGACGTCATCCGCTCGCACCGACGGCATGCACGCACGGTAGACGTCGTCCGAGATCACGGTTTGCCGAGCGCGCGCGAGCTCGTTGAGCCTCGCGGCGAGATTGACCGCATCGCCGGTCACCGTGTAGTTGCGATGCACCGCGCTTCCCGTGTCCGCCGCCACTACCTCGCCGCTGGCCACGCCGACGTGCGCAGCGAGCGGCCGGCCGAACTCGGCCGAAAGCGTCTCCATCGCGGCGTGCACGCCGAGTGCGGCGCGCACCGCGCGCAGCGTGTCGTTGCCGTGCGCGACCGGCGCGCCGAAGACGCCCATCACGGCGTCGCCGATATGCTTGTCGACGGCGCCGCCGTTGCTCTCGATCAGCGCATCGACGAGCTCGAAGTAGCGCGACAGCAGCCGGTGCACCTCCTCGGCATCGAGCTCGTTCGAAAGTGCGGTATAGCCCGAGAGGTCCGCGAACAGCACGGCGACCTGGCGGCGCTCGCCGGCCGGGCCGGCGGACGCTGTCGCGAGCGGCGCCCCGCATCGCGGGCAGAAGCGCGCGCCCGCGGGCAGCTCGGCACGGCAGCGCGGGCAGGCGGAAGCGTTCATCATCGGACGCATTCTAGGGCGAGGTTGGCGCCCGGCGGAATTGGCGTAAACTGGCGTGAGATGCGCTAGGGGTCCTGCGGCGTCGCCGCGGGTGAGATGAAACCCTTGGAACCTGATCCGGATAATGCCGGCGCAGGGAAGCGTGAAGCGATCCTTCCGCTCCTCGCCGGCCCTGCTTGACGAAGGAGCACACCATGAACGCCAACGACCGGTTCTTCGCCCGCGACGCGAAGGTCGATTCCGCCGCGGTCGCCCCCCTGCCGGCGTCGCGCAAGATCTACGTGCAGGGCACGCGCCCCGACGTCCGCGTGCCGATGCGCGAGATCGCGCAGACCGACACGCCGGCGTCCTTCGGCGCGGAGAAGAACCCGCCGCTCGCCGTGTACGACTGCTCCGGACCGTACACCGATCCGGACGTGCGCATCGACATCCGCAAGGGGCTGCCGGCACTGCGAGCGGGCTGGATCGCCGAGCGCGGGGATACGATCGAGCTCGACGGACCGACGTCGCGCTACGGACTCGAGCGGCTGGCGGACGCCTCGCTCGCCGGCATGCGCTTCGACTTGCACCGCAGGCCGCGCCGCGCCAAGCCTGGCGCGAACGTCACTCAGATGCACTACGCACGCCGCGGCCTCGTCACGCCCGAGATGGAGTTCATCGCGATTCGCGAGAACCTGCTCCGCGAGGAGCTTGCCGCGCGCTTTCCGGACAGCGTGCGCAGGCAGCACGCAGGGCAGAGCTTCGGCGCCGCGATACCGGAACGGATCACGCCCGAGTTCGTGCGCGACGAGGTGGCGCGCGGCCGCGCCATCATTCCGTGCAATATCAACCACCCGGAAACCGAGCCGATGATCATCGGCCGCAACTTCCTCGTGAAGATCAACGCCAATATCGGCAACTCCGCGGTGTCGTCGTCGATCGGCGAGGAAGTCGAGAAGATGACGTGGTCGATCCGCTGGGGCGGCGACACGGTGATGGACCTGTCGACCGGCAAGAACATCCACGAGACGCGCGAGTGGATCGTGCGCAACTCGCCGGTGCCCATCGGCACGGTGCCGATCTACCAGGCGCTCGAGAAGGTCGACGGCAAGGCCGAAGAGCTCACGTGGGAGATCTACCGCGACACGCTGATCGAGCAGGCCGAGCAAGGTGTGGACTACTTCACGATCCACGCCGGCGTGCTGCTGCGCTACATCCCCCTCACCGCGAAGCGGATGACGGGCATCGTGTCGCGCGGCGGCTCGATCATGGCCAAGTGGTGCCTCGCGCATCACAAGGAGAGCTTCCTCTACACGCGCTTCGCCGAGATCTGCGAAATCATGAAGGCGTACGACGTCGCCTTCTCGCTGGGCGACGGCCTGCGCCCGGGCTCGATCCACGACGCCAACGACGAGGCGCAGATGAGCGAGCTCGCGACCCTGGGCGAGCTCACGCAGATTGCGTGGGCCAACGACGTGCAGGTGATGATCGAGGGCCCCGGCCACGTGCCGATGCACATGATCAAGCACAACATGGACGAGCAGCTTCGGCTGTGCGGCGAGGCGCCGTTCTACACGCTCGGGCCGCTCACCACCGACATTGCGCCGGGCTACGACCACATCACGAGCGCCATCGGCGCGGCCATGATCGGCTGGTACGGCACGGCGATGCTTTGCTACGTGACGCCGAAGGAGCACCTGGGCCTGCCCAACAAGGCCGACGTCAAGGACGGCATCATGGCGTACAAGCTCGCCGCACACGCGGCCGACCTCGCCAAGGGCCATCCGGGCGCGCAGCTTCGCGACAACGCGCTGTCCAAGGCGCGCTTCGAGTTCCGCTGGGAGGACCAGTTCAACCTGGGCCTCGATCCCGACAAGGCGCGCGAGTTCCACGACGAGACGCTGCCGCAGCACGGCGCCAAGCTCGCGCACTTCTGCTCGATGTGCGGGCCGCACTTCTGCTCGATGAAGATCACGCAGGACGTGCGCGAATACGCGGCGAAGCAGGGTCTCGCCGAAAGCGAAGCGCTCGCCAAGGGCATGGAGGCGAAGGCTGTGGAGTTCGTGAAGAAGGGGGCGGAGATCTATTCGAAGGCATAGCTGTGTTGCGGATTCGGCTCGCACGGCGAGGCTCGCATTGCCGACCTCGCCGGTCACGCCAGGGGGATTCGTCGCGTCGGCGTGCCGCAGCGTGTCGGTAGCCGCCGGCTTGGCGATCCGGCGGCGCAAGGGCGCGCTTGATTCGATCTATTCTCGCCTCCAAGGCCCGCGCGGACAGATCGGGGACCTTCATGCGGACGAATTTCGTCCTTATCGACTTCGAGAACGTGCAGCCCGACGACGTCGTCCTGCTGAAGGATGGCCCGTTCAAGGTGAAGATGTTCCTCGGGCCTCATCAATCGAAGATTCCAGTTGCTCACGCCGCTGCCCTGCAGAGTTTGGGTAGCAACGCGGAATACGTAATCCTGGAGACCGCCGGAAAGAACGCGCTCGATTTCCACATTGCCTACTACATAGGGGTCCTGTCGTCCAATGAGCCGACTGCGTTCTTTCACATTATCTCGAAGGACTCCGGCTTCGACCCCCTGATCAAGCATCTCAAGGAACGGAAGATATTCGCGCAGCGATCGCCCTGTATCGCAGATATGCCCTATTTCAAGCCACAGCTTCCGGCCGCTCCGGAAGCGCAAATCGAAGTAGTGGTCGCGGACTTGATTCGTCGTAGATCGGCGCGACCTCGAACCCAGAAGGCGCTGCTCGGTACCCTGCACGCGCTCTTTCGCAAGGAACTCTCCGAAGAGCAACTCGCTCAATTGTTCGCTTCTCTGTGTAAGCGCGGAGTCGTCAATGTGGACGGGGCGAAGGTCACCTATGACTTGACCGTCGAGCCCTAAAGCGAGGAGATCCCGGGCGCAAATATCTAGGATCTAGGCGGCAAGTCCGGAGGATGCTCGAGCAAATCTTGCAGAGATGACGCCGAGCACGATCGTGAGCGCGTAGTCCGTGCGCGGCAGCGTGGTCGACCACCACGGCGCCGTGACGAGCGAGACTCCAACCAGGACCGGCAGCGCTCCGAAGATCCACGGGCCCATGGCGCGGGTTCTGCGCTAGCTCCTATCCCTTCGGCAACTCGACCTTCCGCCGCGCCATGTGATTGAGATACGCGATGAGATCGTCGAGGTCGCGGTCGCTGAGCGCGTTGACGTCGAACCCCGGCATCTTCGACCCGGGCCACACCCGCACCGACTGCGGGTTGCGAACCTGCATGCGCAGGTAATCGTCGCGCATGTACTCGGTCGGGCTGAACGGAACGTTGAGGTCGGGCCCGACGCGCCCGTCGCCCGCGAGGTTCAGCGTGTGGCACGGAAGGCAGTTGGTGGAGAACACCGCGAATCCGTGGCGGATGGGGTCGTTGCTCGACACGTTCATGGCCGGCGCGAGCGCGGGGTAGCGAATCGCAACCGACGGGACGTCTTCCATGCGCGCGACCTGGTACGGCCACTGCTCCGGCGAAACCTTCCCCTTCTCGGGACGCAGCCACACGAGATAGAACGGTCCCGCGGTCTCGCGCGCACCGGCCTTCAGCGGCGGCCACGCGGCGCCGGGCGGCTCGATGGCGATGTAGGCGCGCGGCACGTCCTCGGACGCGGAAACGAGCAGCGCCGCGGGAATCACGGCGGCAAAGCCATCGGCGGCGACGAAGCGCACGGAATCGTCGTGCGGAAGCGCGGCGAGCAGCACCGAAGCGGGCACCGCGCGATAGGTCATCGAGCGCTTGTACGCAACGTCCTGCGGCACCGTGATGGTGACCGCGGCGGGATGCGCGAGCAGCGTGTCCGTCGTGTACTTCTGGCCGCGGCCGTTGACCGAGACCGAAAGCTCCCCCGCGCTGGCCTCACCCACGATCTGCGCCAGCGCGAGAAGCGCGCCCATGAGCCATTGCGGGGGCGGCGCAAACCGCATCCCTGCCGTCGTCATTCCTGTTCCTCGGAGGTGGCGAGCCGCACGAGATAGCCCCCCGACTTCTCGTCGCGCTCGAGCTCGAGGCTCCCGGCCTGCGCGGCCGCCTCGAGCATGCCGTTGAACGACCGGAACCCGTAGTAGGACTCGTTGAATCCCGGCTTGCGGCGCTTGAGCGCCTGCTTGACCATCGAGCCCCAGATCTTTTCCTCGGCGCCGCGCTCGGAGATGAGCGCATCGACCGTCTCGACGATGAGGTCCAGCGCCTCCTCGCGCCGCTCCTCCTCGGATTTGCGCGGCGGCGGCGCGTCGCCGGCGGTCTCGGGCGCGGACTGAGGCTCGTCCGGCTTGCGCGCCTTCGACTTGCCCTTGCTGCCCGCCGTCTTCGCCGCGCCGCGCTTGGCCGGTGCCTTCTTCTTCGCGCGCACGAGGTCGTCGTAGAAGATGAACTCGTCGCAGTTGGTGACGAGCAGGTCGGACGTCGAGTTCTTGACGCCGACTCCGATGACGACCTTGTCGTTCTCCCGCAGCTTGCTCACGAGCGGCGAGAAGTCCGAGTCGCCGCTGATGATGACGAAGGTCTCGACGTGCGTCTTGGTGTAGCACAGGTCGAGCGCGTCGACCACCATGCGGATGTCCGCCGAGTTCTTGCCGCTCTGGCGCACGTGCGGGATCTCGATCAGCTCGAACGAAGCCTCGTGCATCGGCGCCTTGAACGCCTTGTAGCGCTCCCAGTCGCAATAGGCCTTCTTCACCACGATGCTGCCTTTGAGCAGCAGGCGCTCGAGCACCTTGCCGATGTCGAACTTCTCGTAGTTGGCGTCGCGCACGCCGAGCGCGATGTTCTCGAAGTCGCAGAACAGCGCCATGCTGGTGACGTCGGAGGGAGCGGGCATGCCGGACTTGTCGGGTCTTGGATGCCGTATCGTCGCACGAAACGGCGGCGCCGCGCGCAGGCGCGTTACAACCGATTACACCGCCGACGGCGCGGCGATGCGCACGGGGATGCGGCGGCGGCCCCAAGCCCCCTCGTACGGCGCGTAGCGGCCCGGAAGCGCCGCCCCGCAGTGGCTGCACCCGCCTTCGTCGGTCACGCGGTAGCGCACCACGTCGTGCCAGTCGCGCACGATCAGCGGCTTCTCGCACCCCGGGCAGAACGTCGTGCCGCCGTCGCGGTCGTGCACGTTGCCGGTGTACACGTAGCGCAGGCCGGCGCGTTGCGCGATGGCGCGCGCCCGGGTGAGCGTGGCGGCCGGCGTGCCCGGAAGGTCGGTCAGCTTGTAGTCGGGGTGGAACGCCGTGAAGTGCAAGGGCACGTCGACGCCGAGCTCGCGCACGATCCACGCCGACATCGCCTCGATCTCCTCGCTCGAATCGTTCTTCCCCGGGATGAGGAGCGTCGTGATCTCGGTCCAGACGCCGGTCTCGCGCACGAGGTAGACGAGCGTGTCGAGCACCGGCTGCAGGCGCGCGCCGCAGAGCTTGACGTAGAACTCGTCGGTGAAGCCTTTGAGGTCGACGTTCGCGGCGTCCATCTTCCCGTAGAAGTCGCGCCGCGCCTCGTTGCCGATGTAGCCCGCGGTCACGGCGACCGTGGCGATGCCGCGCGCGTGACAGGCGTCGGCGACGTCCATCGCATATTCGGCGAAGATGACGGGATCGTTGTACGTGAACGCGACGCTGCGGCAGCCGTTGGCTTCGGCCGCGGCCGCGATGGCCGAGGGCGACGCCCGGTCCATGAGCGTGTCCATCTCGCGCGACTTCGAGATGTCCCAGTTCTGGCAGAACTTGCAGGCGAGATTGCAGCCCGCGGTGCCGAACGAGAGCACCGAAGACCCGGGATAGAAATGGTTGAGCGGCTTCTTCTCGATGGGATCGATGCAGAAGCCCGACGAGCGGCCATAGGTGGTGAGCACCATCGCGTCGCCCTTGCGCTCGCGCACGAAGCAGGCCCCCCGCTGCCCTTCGTGCAGGCGGCACTCGCGCGGGCACAGGTCGCACTGGATGCGGCCGTCACCGAGGCGCTGCCACCATCTGCCTGGGTAGTCGGTCACGGCGTCACCGCTTCCTCGACGAATTTCTCGACGCTGTAGCGCGCGAGCCGCACGTCGTCGCTCCAAAATCCCTCGCCCAGCCCCGCCTTCTGCTTCAATGCGCCGAGGAAGTCGCGCGGCGCGGGCAGCTGCTCCCACACCTGCGGCAGGAAGGTCGAGCGGCGTCGGCCGCACTCGAGGATCACGCCGTCGATGCCCGGCCGCAACCCGGCGAGCGCCTCGTCCTCGCTCCGGAACATCATGGGCTCGGGCCTGCCGAGCAGCGACACCTCGATCGCGATGTCCGGGAACTCTTCGCGCCAGACCGGCTTGAAGCGCGGGTCGCGGAACGCCGCGGCGGCTGCGTTGGCGCGCACGTCCTCGCGCAGCGTGCGAAAGGCGCTCACCGTGCCGATGCAGCCGCGCAGGTCCCCACGACGGCGCAGCGTGACGAACGTCGCCCCGATCTCCTCGATCGCGGCGACGTGTTCCGGCGCACGGCTGCGCACGCCGAACGTCTCGCCGATCGCCCGGCGCGCGTGGCGCAGCAACGCGGTTCCGAGGTCAGCTTGCATGGCCGCGGAAGGCGAACGAGGCGTAGCCGACCACGCGCGTGCGGTCGCCCGCGGTATCGCCGGAATTGCGCAAATCGAGAAGCGAAGGCGTTAGGCCGCGCCGGGCGGCGCACACGAGGAGCCCGTTGATCGGTGTCGCGCCGCAGGCTTGCTCGTGATCCAGCGTGGGCGACATGGAGAGGATCGCGTCGGCCGTCTCGCGGTCGATCCTGCGCGCCGTGCCGTAGGGATGGTAGTGCGACAGGTCCGAGCTTATGACCACCAGCGTCTCGGGGCCGCCCCAAAGCGCATCGACGACCTCGGCCACGTCGCGCGGCGTCGCGTGGCCGACCGCGAAGGGGACGAGCGAAAAGCCGCGCAGCACCTCCTGCAGGAAGGGGAGCTGGACCTCGAGCGCGTGCTCCTGCGCATGGGCGGCGTCGCTCACCGCCACCTGCGGGAATTCGAGCGCGCGCGCCACGGCGTCGCGGTCGATCGGCACGTCGCCGAGGGGTGTGGCGAACGCCCGCGCGCCGGTGGTCGCAAGGCCGCGCACCGCGACCCGATGCGCGGGCCCGAGCAGGACGACGCGGGTCACGATATCGCGAAGCGGCGCAAGACCGGCGTACGCAGCGGCGGCGATCGGGGCCGAGTAGACGTAGCCCGCGTGCGGCACGATGATGGCCTTGGGCGCGTCGGCCGCAGCCGCCGGCGCTTGCGCAAGGTAGGCGCGCACGTCCCTGCCCAGGCGCTCGGGCGCCTCGGGATAGAACATGCCGGCCACGGCGGCCGGTCGCACCTCGTGCATCGCATGCTCCTTGCGAAAGAACATATTACCCCGCGGGCTCGCGGTCACGGCTTCGCGCTACACTCGTGCCCCTCGCCTGCCGCCATGTCGCTGCCGCCACTTTCCCTGCTCGAGACCCGCGTTCTGGGCGTCCTCGTCGAAAAGCAGTTCACCGTCCCCGACACCTATCCGCTCACGCTGAACAGTCTCGTCGCGGGCTGCAACCAGAAGTCGAGCCGCGATCCGGTGCTGGAAGCCAGTGAAGAGGAAGTTGGGGCCGCGCTGGACCGCCTCAAGGCCCTTTCGCTCGTGATGGAATCGAGCGGTGGCCGCGTGATGCGCTACTCGCAGAACGTCGGGCGCGTGCTCGGCATTCCGGTGCAGTCGGTCGCGCTCCTGACGGTGATCATGCTGCGGGGTCCGCAGACGGTGGGCGAGCTGCGCATCCACAGCGAGCGGTTGCACCGCTTCAGCGACATCTCCGCCGTGGAGGGTTTCCTGAGCGAGCTCGCGGCACGCCCCGCCGGACCGCTCGTCGTCGAGCTCCCGCGTCAGGCCGGGGCGCGCGAGACCCGGTGGGCGCATCTTCTGTCGGGTGCGCCCGCCCAGCCGGCCGCGGTCGATCCGATACCCGCCGACGAGCGCGTCAGCGTGGGCGAGCTCGCGACGCTGCGCGCGAACGTGGCCCGACTGCAGGAGCAGATCGCGAGCCTGCGCCGCAGCGTCGAGCGCCTGCAGAAGGAACTGGGGCTGCCGCCGGAGTCATGAGCCCCAGTTCGTGCCACAATGCCCTTCGCGTGCATGCGACCGGAGGCCGACATGGGATTGCTCGACGGATTGCTCAACGAATTCATGCGAGGCGGGTTGCAGGGCGCGCAGCCGGGCAGCCTCCCCGGCGCGCAGGGAGCGGGAAGCAACGCGGTGATCACCGCCGTCCTGCAGTTGCTGGAACAAAATGGCGGAATCTCCGGCATCCTCGCCAAGATGCAGCAGGCGGGCTACGGCGCGCAGGCGCAGTCGTGGATCGGCACCGGCCAGAACCAGCCGATCTCGCCAGACGTGCTGTCGCAGATCTTCGGCCAGGGACAGCTTTCGCAGATCGCGCAGCAGCTCGGCTTGTCGCACCAGGACGCCGCGGGGACCGTCGCGCAGGCGCTCCCGCAGGTGGTCGACCACATGACCCCCGACGGATCGATTCCGGCGGATCACGACGATCTCGTGTCAAGGACGCTGCAGGAGCTGACGCAGCGGCGCTGAACCCGAGGCGGCCTTCAGGCCGCCGCCGCGCCTAGTCCTGTTTCCACGGCAGGCCCGCCATCTGCCAGCCATTCACGCGCCGCTGTCCTTGCGCGTTCTTGTCGCCCTCGAAGCCTTCGATCACGTTGAAGGCACGCCGATAGCCGTTGCTGGCCGCGAGCGCCGCGGCGTGATGCGAGCGCACGCCGCTGCGGCACAGGAACGCGACCGGCTTGTCCGTCGGCACGGCGTCGCGAAGCTCGGTCAGGAAGCGCGCGTTCCTGACCTTCCCCGGGTAGTCGTACCACTCGATGAGGCGCGTTCCGGGGACGTAGCCGATGAGGTCGCGCTCCGCGTGCGTACGGGTATCGACGAGCTCGATCTGCCCGCCCTTGAACAACTCCCAGGCCTCCACTGGCGTGAGGAGCCCGGCCATCGGCGCATTCTTCTGCTTCGCGCGCGCGGCGGCGGCGTCGAAGATCGCCTGCGTGCGTGCATCGTCGGCCATGCGGTCATTCTAGTACGCGCCGGAACCGCGTGATCGATGTGAGACAATCGCCGCTCCTTGGAATCGTCGCCTTCCCTCGTCGTCGCACTTCTCCTCGGCATCGTCGAGGGCCTGACCGAGTTCCTTCCGGTATCGTCGACCGGCCACCTCATCGTCGCGGGCTCCCTCCTCGGCTACACGGGAGAGCAGGCGAAAGTCTTCGAGATCGTGATCCAGGCCGGCGCGATCCTCGCGGTATGCTGGGAGTTCCGCGCCCGCCTGCTCGCCGTGCTGCGCGGATTGTTCCGCGATCCCGCCGCCAATCGTTTCGCGCTCAACGTAGCGATCGCATTCATGCCCGCCGCCGTCCTCGGCTTGCTGTTCGGAAGCCGCATCAAGGACTCGCTCTTCGCGCCCGTGCCGGTCGCCGTCGCGTTCGTCGTGGGCGCCTTCGTCATCCTGTGGGCCGAGCGGCGGCAGCGGGCGCGGCCCGATACGGTGCGCATCGACGAGGTCGACGCGATGCGCTGGACGGACGCACTCAAGGTCGGCTGCGCGCAGGCGCTCGCGCTCATCCCCGGGACATCGCGCTCAGGCGCCACCATCATCGGCGGCATGCTGTTCGGGATGTCGCGGCGGGCGGCAACGGAGTTCTCGTTCTTCCTCGCCATTCCGACGCTCTTCGCCGCCTGCGCCTACGAAGCGGTCAAGAACCGGCACCTGATCTCGGGCGCCGGCCTGCCGGCGTTCGGCGTGGGGTTCGCCGCTGCGTTCGTGTCGGCGTTCCTGTGCGTGCGCTGGCTCATCCGCTACGTGAGCCATCACGACTTCGTCCCCTTCGCGTGGTACCGCATCGCGTTCGGCGCCGTCATCCTGGTCACGGCGTACATGAACCTCGTCTCCTGGTCGTAGGCATCGGCCGCCCCCGCCGCGGTCCCCCGCCGCGCAGTAGAATAGAAGGCTCGCACCCACCTTCGCCCCGGAGGCGAACATGCCCCCCGACACGCTCGAACGCGCGGCTCCCGCGCTCAAGGATCCCTCGCTGCTTCGCATGCAGTGCTACATCGACGGACGGTGGACGGACGCCGACGACGGCGCCACGCGCAAGGTCGGCAACCCCGCGACGGGCGCGACGATCGGTACCGTGCCGGTGTGCGGCGCCGCCGAGACGCGGCGCGCGATCGAGGCCGCGAATCGCGCCTGGCCGGCTTGGCGCGACATGCTCGCCAAGGACCGCTGCACGATCGTGCGCAAGTGGTACGACCTGATCCTCGCCAACGCGAGCGACCTCGCGCTGATCCTCACCACCGAGCAAGGAAAGCCGCTCGCGGAGGCGAACGCCGAGATCGCCATCGGCGCCGCCTACGTCGAGTGGTTCGCCGAGGAAGGCAAGCGCGTGTACGGCGACGTCATTCCCACCATCGGCAGCGATCGCCGCCTCGTCGTCGTCAAGCAGCCTGTCGGCGTGTGCGCAGCCATCACGCCGTGGAACTTCCCGCACTCGATGATCACGCGCAAGGTAGCCCCCGCGCTGGCCGCCGGCTGCACCGTCGTGAGCAAGCCGGCGGAAGCCACACCCTACTCCGCGCTCGCGCTGGCCGAGCTCGCGCATCGCGCGGGCTTTCCGCCGGGTGTGTTCAACGTGGTCATCGGCAAGGCGTCGAAGGTCGGCGGCGAGATGTGCGCGAATCCGATCGTGCGCAAGCTCTCGTTCACAGGATCGACCGAAGTCGGGCGTCTGCTGATGCAGCAGGTGGCGCCGACCATCAAGAAGCTCTCGCTCGAGCTCGGCGGCAACGCGCCGTTCATCGTGTTCGACGACGCCGACCTCGATGCGGCGGCCGAGGGCGCGATCATCTCGAAATACCGCAACGCGGGCCAGACCTGCGTGTGCGCGAACCGCCTGTTCGTGCAGGACAAGGTCTACGAAGCGTTCGCCGCGAAGCTGGCCGAGCGCGTGGGCAAGCTCATCGTCGGCAACGGCGTGCAACCGGGCGTCACGCAAGGCCCGCTCATCAACGCCGACGCCGTCGCCAAGGTCGAGGAGCACGTCGCCGACGCGACCAAGCGCGGCGCGAAAGTCGCCTTGGGCGGCAGGCGCCACGCGATGGGCGGCAATTTCTACGAGCCCACCGTGCTCACCGAGGTCACGCGCGAGATGAAGATCTTCTCCGAGGAGACGTTCGGGCCCGTGGCGCCGCTTATCCGCTTTACCTCCGACGCGGAGGTCGTCGAGCTCGCCAACGACAGCGAGTTCGGGCTCGCCTCGTACTTCTACAGCCGGGACTTGGGACGCGGCTGGCGCGTGGCGGAGCAGCTGGAGGCCGGCATGGTCGGCGTCAATACCGGCCTCATCACCACTCAGGTCGCGCCCTTCGGCGGCGTGAAGCAGTCGGGCCTGGGGCGCGAGGGCAGCAAGTACGGCATCGATGAGTACGTCGAAGTCAAATACATCTGCTTCGGCGGGATCTAGCGCCTAGAACGACGGCGCTTGTGTTCCGACGTCCGCCGTCGTCGGCTTGATGCTGTCGGGCAGCGCGAAGCCCTCCATCCGCACGCTCACCGGAAGCTCGGCTGCGGGCGGCATCGCAGCGATTGCGTGCGCATGCGGCGACACGAAGTACGCGCGATCGGCCAGGACCGCGACGAGTCCGAGCACGATGATGAAAACGGCGGTCTTGAGGCCGCTTTGGACGCGGCTGCGCTTGTAGAGGTCGATTCGACGCGGTTCCATGTCATTCTCCTTGCCTCGATGGGGTGACTCGCGTGAGGCATGGCTCACGCTTGCCGCCACTGTAGGCGGCGCGGCATAGCGCGGAGACGGAGAATTCGCCGCCCGAGCGGCGGAATATTCGCCGAGGGAGACTGCGGGCTACCAGCCCGGCGGAAGCTTCTTGACGATCGTGATCTGCCGGTCCTCGATGACGAGGTAGCCGCCCCCGACCAGGTCCTTCATCAGCTTGCCGATCATATCGCGCGAAGCACCGACGCGATCGGCGATGTCCTGCTGCGTCAGGCGCTCTTGCACCACCTGGCGTCCGTCGTGCTCCACGGCAAGCGCATTGAGCAGACGCACGAGGCGCCCGTACACGTCCGACAGCGCGAGGCTCTTGACGTTCTCCGTCGCCGAGCGCGCGCGGCGGATCAGCGTGTGGATCAGGTGCTGTGCGAAGTCGGGATTGGCCGCGAGGAAGTCGCGGAACTGCGCGCGGTTGACGATCGCGCAGGTCGTGGGCTCCATCGTGATGACCGAGGCCGAGCGCGGCGCGCCGTCGAGCGACATCTCGCCGACGTACTCGCCCGCGCCGTGGAAGTTGAGCACGACCTCGCGGCCCGCGGCGTTGCTCGCGTAGACCTTCACGCGCCCGGCCAGGATGATGTAGAGCGAGTCGCCGACGTCGCCTTCGGCGATGAGAACCGTCTGCTTGGGATACGAGCGGACGACGCCGGACGCCGCGATCGCCTTGCACACGTCCTCGCGAAGTGGCGAGCCCAGGTTGGCACCGGTCTCCGGCAATTGACGATCTCCCGCAAGGATCAAAGCATCGCGGGGAATGCTAGCACGCCGTCAGGTGTATTTACGGATGTCGTCGATCACCTTGCCGTCGTTCGGCAGCTCGCCCGGCGAGCGGAAGGCGACTTCACCGCGCAGCTTGGTGACCTCGCGAATCGACGCGACGATGGCCTCCGCGTGCGACGATGCATTGCCGGGCACTTCCACCATGAGCGTCATCCGGTCGCCGCCCTCGGGATTGTCGACGACGAGGCGCGCCCGCGCGATCTCCGGATGGCGCTTGACGATCGCCGCGACCTGGGACGGATGCACGAACATGCCCTTCACCTTCGTCGTCTGGTCCGCCCGCCCCATCCAGCCCTTGATGCGCATGTTGGTGCGCCCGCACGGGGACGCGCCGGGCAGGACGGCCGAGAGGTCGCCGGTGCCGAAGCGGACGAGCGGATAGTCCGTGTTGAAGAGCGTGGTGACCACGACCTCGCCGACGTCGCCCGGCGCAACGGGATCGCCGGTCCCGGGGCGCACGATCTCGACCAGCACCGCCTCGTCGATCACGAGGCCATCCCGGGCTTCGGTCTCGTAGGCGATCGCGCCCAGGTCCGCGGTCGCGTATACCTGGTAGCCCGCGATTCCGCGCGCCTTCCACGCGTCGCGCAGGGACGGCGGGAACGGCTCGGCGGACACCAGGGCCTTCGTGAGCGACGGGAGCGCGACGCCGAGCTCGTCGGCCTTCTCGAGGATGATCCTGAGGAACGACGGCGTGCCGACATAACCGTTGCAGCCGAGGTCCGCGACGGCCTTCACCTGCAACTCGGTCTGACCGGTGCCCCCCGGAAACACAGTGCAGCCGAGCGCGTGCGCGGCGCACTCCGCCATCGAGCCGGCCGGCGTGAGGTGGTACGAGAAGCAGTTGTGGACCAGGTCGCCGGCGCGGAACCCGGCGGCGAACATCGCCCGGCCGAGCCGCCAGTAGTCCGGCCGCGCGCCTTCCGGCTCATACAGCGGCCCGGGGCTCTGGAACACGCGGCGCGCCTCACCCCAGTGCGTGGCGGCCAGCCCGCCGAACGGCGGCCTAGCCTTCTGAAGCTCCGCGAGCTCGGACTTGCGCGTCACCGGCAGCGCCGCGAGCGCCGCGCGCGAGTCGATCGCCGTGGGATCGACCGCCGCCAGGCGCTGCGCGAACGCGGGCGCATGCGCCTTGGCGTGCGCGACCTGCCGGCGCAGCGCCGCGAGCTGATCGCGCTCGCGCAATGCGGGATCGCGCGTTTCGAGACGGTCGAAGTA